>OGCO01004668.1_pt1 | contig 14310 bp, 6 predicted proteins | sample 1570171 | NCBI WGS metagenome assembly OGCO01 (sample SAMEA4370583, study PRJEB24528) | human gut metagenome | reverse complement strand
ATTCTCTGTCATTTACAAAGGTAAGACCGGATCTCAGATTCGGAACGACAGGACGCCAGAATGATCATTTCAACCTCAGCACGAAGTACGATGAGTCACTGGCATTTATTGAGAGCATCTGGGATGAGTATATTAAGGGTGATGATCCGGTATTTGACCAGGATACTACAGTGAATATCGGAACAGATGAGTATGATGGACAGTATACAGAGCAGTTCCGTAAGTTTACAGATGACCTTCTGGCTTATATCCAGGATAATGGAAATACCGTTCGTCTGTGGGGAAGTCTTACAGCAAGAAACGGAAGCACATCTGTAAGAAGTGAAGGTGTTCAGATGAACATCTGGAACGATGGATGGGCAAATCCGAAATCCATGTATCAGCAGGGTTATGATCTGATCGATATGAATGACGGAAGTGTATATATCGTACCGGCAGCAGGATATTACGCTGATTATCTGAGTCGCAAGTCCATGTATAATTATGATCCGGCTACACGTATGGGTGTTCCGTCAGGTTCTGAACAGACACTGGGAGGAGCTTATGCGATCTGGAACGATATGGTTGATCAGAGAGCGAACGGACTGACTGAGATGGAGATCTATGATCGCTTCGATGATGCTGCACCGTATTATGCGGCTGCATTGTGGGGCAAATCAGGAGAAGTTTCTTTTACAACAGCACAGCAGACGAGCGAGAATGTGGGTGAAGCTCCAGGAGTCAATGCATATGATAAAGTAGACAGTGAGACAGATGAGATTCTTTCCTATGATTTTGAGGATGGACTTTCAGATAAGAGTGCAAATGAATATGATGCAGAGAACGGAAAGAATGCGGAAGTGAAGGATGGAGAACTTGTTCTGAAGGGCGGAGAAAGCTATATCTCTACTCCATTGGATAAAGTTGGACCTGAGAAAGAACTGAGCTTTGATATCACACTGACTCAGCCGGCAGAACCGGGACAGATTCTCTTTGAAGCTGAGAAGGACGAAGATCATGAAGCCTACAGTACTCATAATATCCGCATTATGGAAGATGGAACACTTGGATTTACAAGAGAAGGATATGACTATTCCTTTGGATATAAACTTCCTGTTAATCAGAAGATGACATTAAAGATCCGTACAAAGAACGGAAGTACTGTCCTGATTGCAGATGGAAAAGAGTATAAAGCAACCGGAAGCTCTACACTTTCTCTGCCACTGACAAGGATTGGTTCTGATACAAATGCGGTACATGCCATCATTGATAATGTAAATCTTTCTTCTACGATGTCAGATGGGGAATCTTCACCGATTGATCCATCCGGATTTACAGTGACATCAGATAATCAGAACAGTGACGGACCAATCAGTGCAGCATTTGACAATGATCGGTCAACGATCTGGCATACGCAGTACTCTCCGAGTAAGAAAGCACTGCCGGCAACGATCACGATTGATATGGGACAGTCCTATGATGTGAACGGATTCTATTATCTGCCGAGACCGACGGGAAATAACGGATATATCCTGAAATATTCTCTGTATTATGAGGATGCGGATGAAAACTGGACAGCTCTTGTAGAGAATGGAACGTGGGAAAGCACAGGTACAGAAAAAACGGTAAACTTTACACCGGTTCAGACATCCAAGATCAAGCTGGTTGTATCAGAAGGACAGAATGGTTTCGGTAGTGCAGCAGAATTCAGAGTGCTTACAGGAACGCAGGATCTTACAAAGACACAACTCCGTATGAGTACTTATGTAGAAGGAGAAGGTACAGCGACTGTTTCTAAAGAAAAGATCGAACAGGGAGAAGAAGTTACCTTTACTGCAACAGCAAAGAAAGGTGCTACATTTACCGGATGGTATGATGTCCTTGGAACAAAGGTAAGTGATGAAGCCGTTTATACAGTAACTCCGGAAGAGAACCTGACCCTGATCGCAAAATTTGAAAAAGGAAGCGAGCCGGATCAGCCAGAAGATAAGACCTATACGGTTACGATCGACGGAAAAGAACAGACCGTCAAAGAAGGAGAAAAGGCTGCGAAGCCAGCCGATCCGGAAAAAGAGGGTTATAAGTTCCTTGGCTGGTATGAAGAAGGAAGTGATACGGCGTTCGATACAGCCATCACGAAGAATATTACACTGACTGCAAGATTCGAGAAAATAGAAGAGCCGGATCAGCCGGACAAACCTTCAGCACCGGAGAATGTAGTGACAGGTGAAATTACGAAAAATTCCGTTGAAGTGAAATGGGATGGACCGGCAAGCACAGCAGGACTGGCAGGTTACAAGATCTATGTAAATGGAAAAGAATACGTGACGTATATCCCGGCAGATGCTACAGGATATACGATAGAAGGTCTTGAAGCCGGTAAGACTTATCAGATCGAAGTTGTTGCCGTAGGCGATGATGAGAATGCAACAGAGTATGCAGCCGCAGAACTGAGTGTAACAACAAAGAGTGAAAATAATGGTAACGGCGGCGATAACGGAAATGCCGGAGACAACGGTAATAATGGCAATAACGGAAATGCCGGTGTAAATAATCCGACTAAGGATCAGAATCATAATGCCGGAACAACAAATAAGAAGCAAAATGCAGCAGCCAAGACAGGCGACAGCACAAATATGGCAGTATTTGTATTCATGCTTGGTGGTTCGCTGGCAGCCGGAACGGTTGTCTTCAGAAGGAAAAGAAGATAAGCGGTTTTCCATATGAAAGTTTAAGAGAGAAGAGTCTGTTGGATGAAAATCCAGCGGACTTTTCTTTTTTAATAAAATTCTAAGATTTTGACACTCTGGTTTTAAAAAATGACCGATATCATGTATACTAAAAGGGAGGTGATTGAAATGTATAATATATTAGTTTGTGATGATGATAAAGAAATTGTAGAGGCAATAGATATTTATCTGTCCCAGGAGGGATATCATATCCTGAAGGCATATGATGGAGTTGAGGCATTGAATATTCTGGAGAAAGAGAAAGTAAATCTTCTGATCCTTGATGTGATGATGCCAAAGCTGGATGGAATCAGGGCAACTCTGAAGATCAGGGAGACGAACAGTGTACCGATCATTATTCTTTCTGCAAAGTCAGAAGATTCAGATAAGATACTCGGACTGAATATCGGGGCGGATGATTATGTCACAAAGCCGTTCAATCCGTTAGAACTGGTAGCAAGGGTCAAGTCTCAACTGCGTCGCTATAATGAGCTTGGTGGAACATCCCAGGAACAAAAGGAAAAAGTGTATGAAGTTGGCGGACTCAGGATCAATGATGATCTGAAAGAAGTGACGGTGGACGGAGAGTTAGTGAAGCTTACGCCGATTGAATATAATATTCTCTTGTTATTACTGAAAAATCAGGGACGGGTTTTTTCTATTAATCAGATTTATGAGTCGATTTGGAATGAAGAGGCGATTGGTGCGGATAATACAGTTGCGGTCCATATCCGCCATATTCGTGAAAAAATCGAGATCAATCCGAAAGATCCAAGATATCTGAAAGTAGTATGGGGCGTAGGCTATAAAATTGATAAAGGCTGAAAGGACGAAATATGAATAAGTGGTACAGAAAGACAGGTGTAAAGGCGATCGTTCTTATTGTGGCGATTCTCAGCGGTGCAATGCTGATAACGAATCTGTTGTCTCTTATGAATCTTGCAGGAAGCACAGATCTGCCGTCCTTATGGACGATGAGCCAACAGCCATTTGAGGAATCGCAGGAATTTAATTACATGGTTGAAAATTACATGGATGATGTCCTTACGCAGATCCGGCTGGAAAATCTTTTTGAGACAGATGGGATGATGAACCGGAACAAAGAGATCGACGTAATGGAGTACAGCAAGAATGATACTGCCAACGGAGAAAATGTTTCGGGTATTGCGTATTCACTGGAGGAACTGATCAACTGGGGAGAAGATTTTGACAGTGCAGAGAGCGATAATTATGCGAAGAACAGTGTGATCGTATGTCAGAAGCCTGAAGGGACATATGAGTATTACTATACGAGTGATTTCATGACACGGGTAGAGTCGGGAGTATTTGATATTATCATGCAGGATGGGAGTGATGTTGACGGATTTCTGCAGGAACTTCAGAACGGTAAGTATACATCTTCAGGCTTTTATAATTTTGATATTGTGGACATGGAAGGAAATATCCTGTACACAGACTGCTGGAATTTTGGAAGTGCATTAATCGAAAAATATGCACCGCAGGGAGCAGAAAACCTTTTGCAGGTAGTGAATAACAGTCCGCGTCTGAATGGCAAACTGTCCGTCATTTATGATGATCTTGCGTATACTTTGGGGAATATTTACTCAGATTATCAGAATTATCAGATGGGATTTGAACATTTAGAGGAAGGCAATACAAACTTTACTTACATTTATGCGAATAATGACACGAAAAAGGTAGTGACGAATAAGACTTCTTACGAGAACTATGCAGAGCTGGAGAAAAATGTCCAGAATCTGATCTCGGAGAAAGATGTTAAATATATGGTCATTTATCCAAAGCTAAAAGATTTTAACAGTAATATGAATGTATCGAAATCGGATAAATGGGAAAAACTCCGCAGTTACAGCAGTGAAAAGAAATGGAACAGCGTATTTGCGGTTGCGGTGGATACAACTTATACGATCCAGGATCAGTTTTATCAGAATAAGGTAGCTTATGATAATAATATCCCGTATTTTAAAGGAACAACATGGCTGTTGGTTCTGAGCATTATCCTGTTCCTTGGGGCAACAATCTGGCTGACACTGGAGGCAGGAAGAACTGCGGAAGATGAAGAACTGCACCTGAACGGTTTTGATCATTGGAAGACAGAGATTGCAGCGGTGCTGATCGTACTGATATGGATCGTTGGTTCTTATATCGGGATTCATTTTTGGAATGGAAATATCTATACGATGATCAATGATATTCCGACTTATCTGAAGGATGGAGGTACTTATTTTGAGTATTATTATGCTCGTGGAATGGATGTTTCTTCAGCATATATGTCAGCAAGTTTATATCTTCCGTCATTGAGTATTGCAGAGCTGGCAGAAATTTATTTTTATGGAGTATTTACACTGGGCTGCTTCTTTATGGGATACGTGAGTCTGATCAAGCGGATCAAGGGACGAAACCTGTGGAAGAACAGTCTGTTGAGAGTGATTGTGCGGTTCATCTATAAAATATATGATAACCGGAAGAAGACGACAAAGACAGTGCTTCTGTTATGTGGATTTTTCCTTGTACAGGGAATTGCAGTGCTGTTCAGGAATGGGGGTACAATGCTTCTGGTGTTACTGGCAGACGTGGGTGTATTTTATGTTGTCCTGAACGGTTTATTACTCAAGGAGAAACTGAAAAAAGGTATTGAAGAAATTGCATTGGGAAATATGGAATATCAGATCCCGCTGCAAGGCTTAAGAGGTGAGAACTTAAAGCTGGCAGAGATGATCAATGGAATTGCCAACGGATTCCATATGGCCGTAGAAGAGGCAATGAAAAATGAGCGTCTTAAGACGGATCTGATCACGAATGTATCACATGATATCAAGACACCGTTGACTTCGATCATTAATTATGTAGCGATCCTGAAGCAGTCGGATATTGCAGATCCAAAGATCCAGGGCTATCTGGATATACTGGAGGCGAAAGCACAGAGGCTGAAGACACTGACGGAAGACGTTGTTGAGGCATCCAAGGTAAGCAGTGGGAATATTTCTCTGGAGTATATGGATGTAGATCTTGTGGAGATGATCCAGCAGACGGAAGGTGAGATGGCTGAGAAGTTTGAGGCAAGGAATCTGAAAATGATCGTCAATCTGCCGGCAGAACCTGCGGTTGTTCATGTAGACGGGCGAAGAATGTGGAGAGTTCTGGAGAATATTTTCGGAAATGCAGCCAAGTATGCCATGCCGGGAACAAGGGTATACGCGGATCTGAAGCTGGAAGAAGATACGGTGGATCTGTCTTTGAAAAATGTTTCTGAACATCAGTTGAACATTTCGGCAGATGAACTGACCGAACGGTTTATCCGTGGAGATCTTTCAAGAAGTTCTGAAGGAAGCGGACTTGGACTGTCGATCGCACAGAGCCTGACAACGATGCAGGGCGGAACTTTCAACCTGTATCTGGATGGAGATTTGTTCCGGGTAAATATCCGGTTCCCGAGAGTGAAAAAGCAGTAGAAAGAAGAGAAAGCAAAAAGATTGAATTGACATTTTTGAGGCGGTGTGCTACGCTTTCTAAGGATTGCGAAAAGCAGAATAGCGTAGAAAAGCAAGGATGGAGAGAGTAGCCTGATTACCGTTTTACAGAGAGATCCCCGGGAGAACTTAAGAAAGTTCTGTTGGCTGAGAGGGGATGAACAGGAGGCAGGGGAAGATGGCTCCTGAGCAGTGCAGATGAGCTTTCAGGTAAGTCTGCAAAGGGTTCGCCCTTTACAGCGTAGGAGTGGCAGCAGAGGGATGCAGGTCACTCACGGAGGTTTTCACTGTGAAGTGGGAACGAAGAGAAGTGGTAACGCGGTGAAACAGAACCGTCTTCTTGAGGATGAAAGTCTTCAGGAAGACGGTATTTTTTTTAAAAGGAGGCAGACAATTATGTCAGAAAAACCAAAATATTATATTACAACAGCGATCGCCTATACATCCGGCAAGCCGCATATTGGTAATACTTATGAGATCGTACTGGCAGATGCGATCGCACGTTATAAGAGAAGTCAGGGATATGACGTATTTTTCCAGACGGGAACAGATGAGCATGGGCAGAAGATCGAGCTGAAGGCAGAAGAAGCAGGAATTACACCAAAGGAATTTGTTGATAAGGTATCAGGAGAGATCAAGAGAATCTGGGATCTGATGGATACATCTTATGACAAGTTTATCCGTACAACAGATGAGGATCATGAAAAGCAGGTAAAGAAGATCTTTAAGAAACTTTATGATAAAGGAGATATTTATAAAGGACACTATGAGGGAATGTATTGTACTCCATGTGAGTCATTCTTTACAGAGTCCCAGCTCGTAGACGGAAAATGTCCGGATTGTGGACGTCCGGTGCAGCCGGCAAAGGAAGAGGCATATTTCTTTAAAATGAGCAAATATGCGGATCGTCTGATCGAGCATATCAATACGCATCCGGAGTTTATCCAGCCGGTATCCCGTAAGAATGAGATGATGAATAACTTCCTTCTTCCGGGACTGCAGGATCTGTGTGTATCAAGAACATCATTTAAGTGGGGAATCCCGGTTGATTTTGATCCAAAGCACGTTGTGTATGTATGGCTGGATGCTCTGACAAACTATATTACAGGAATCGGATATGATGCAGAGGGAAATAGTACTGAGCAGTTTAACAAACTCTGGCCTGCAGACCTTCACCTGATCGGAAAAGATATCATCCGTTTCCATACGATCTACTGGCCGATCTTCCTGATGGCACTGGATCTTCCACTTCCAAAGCAGGTATTTGGACATCCGTGGCTGCTTCAGGGAGACGGAAAGATGAGCAAGTCTAAAGGAAATGTGCTTTATGCGGATGAGCTGGTTGATTTCTTTGGAGTGGATGCGGTTCGTTACTTTGTACTTCATGAGATGCCGTTTGAGAACGATGGAGTGATTTCCTGGGAGCTGATGGTAGAGCGTCTGAACTCAGATCTTGCCAATACGCTTGGAAACCTTGTAAACCGTACGATTTCCATGACAAATAAGTATTTTGGCGGAACAGTGACAGATACAGGCGTGGCAGAAGAAGTGGATGCTGACCTGAAGGCAGTCGTAGAGAATACTGCAAAGGCAGTAGATGAAAAGATGAAAGATCTGCGTGTGGCAGATGCGATCACAGAAATCTTCAATCTGTTTAAACGCTGCAACAAATATATTGATGAGACTACACCATGGGTACTTGGAAAAGATGAGTCAAAGAAAGATCGTCTGTCTACTGTATTATGGAATCTGATCCAGGGTATTTCAGAGGGTGCAAGACTTCTTGAGCCATATATGCCATCTACAAGCAAAAAGATCCTTGAGCAGCTTGGAAATGGTCATGTGACAGAAAAACCGGAAATTCTGTTCCAGAGAATGGATCTGGAAGAAGTTCTGAAAAAAGTAGAGGAACTTCATCCGAAAAAAGAAGAAAAGAAAGAAGAAGCAGTCATTGATCTTGAGCCAAAAGAAGAGATCACATTCGAGCAGTTTGGTGCAATGCAGTTCCAGGTAGGAGAGATCATCGCCTGCGAAGCAGTCAAAAAGTCGAAAAAACTTTTATGCTCCCAGGTAAAGATCGGAAGTCAGGTAAAGCAGATCGTATCAGGAATTAAGGCATATTATACGCCGGAAGAGATGGTAGGAAAGAAGGTTATGGTTCTCGTCAACCTGAAACCTGCGAAGCTTGCCGGAGTTCTTTCAGAGGGAATGTTGCTCTGTGCTGAAGATGCAGATGGAAATTTTGCACTGATGACACCGGAGAAAGAGATGCCTGCAGGTGCGGAAATTTGTTAATTTCAGGAATTAAATATGAAGAGTAAAAAAATTATTGCTGTGGTCGGCGGAAGTTTTCTGCTGGCTGCAGCCTTTCTATTAATATTGTGTATTAAATTTGTGAATATGAAAGAATCTTCCCCAACCGGAAAATACGCTGGGAAGACGGAAAAAGTGGAGCAGACTACAACCGATAAAAAGGAACAGAAGAAGCCTGACTGGGTAGAAGAAAAAATTTCCGGGATGACATTGGAAGAAAAAGTGGCTCAGTTATTTATCATTACGCCGGAAGCATTGACCGGAATGGGAAAGGTAACGGCAGCGGGAGACACGACAAAAAGATGCCTGGAACAGTATCCGGTTGGTGGCATGATTTATTTTGCAGGGAATATCGAGGACAGACAACAATTATCAGATATGCTTCACACTACGCAGTCGTACAGTACAGAGCAGAGTGGAATCCCGATTTTTCTGAGTGTAGATGAAGAAGGTGGAACTGTAGCAAGAGTTGCAGGCAGCGGAATCTCGAATGTTTCTGTTGTTGAAGATATGTGCGAAGTTACAGATGAGGAAAGAGCTTACGAAATAGGACAGACGATTGGCAATTATCTGGCAGAATTAGGTTTAAATCTGGATTATGCACCGGTAGGGGATGTTCTTACTAACCCGGAAAATACAGTTGTTAAAAAAAGATCATTCGGAAATGACAGTGCAAAAGTTGCTGCGTTGTCGCAAAAAGTACTGGATGGGCTGCATGAGGAAAATGTGTATGGAGTAATCAAGCATTTCCCGGGGCATGGGGCAACAGCCGGAGATACACATGAGGGATATGCTTATACAGACAAGTCGTTGGAAGAACTGGAGCAGCAGGAACTGGTTCCTTTTCAGAATGCCATTGAAAATCATATTACCATTATTATGGCAGGGCATATTTCAGTACCGAATGTGACAGGAGACAATACGCCTTCTTCCCTGTCTAAAATTATGATTACGGATGTATTAAGAGAAAAAATGGGATTTGATGGAATTGTAATTACGGATGCATTGAATATGGGGGCAATTTCACAGCATTATTCTTCGGCAGAGGTCTCGGTTAAAGTTATAGAGGCTGGTGGGGATATGCTTTTGATGCCGGAAAATTTTCAGGAGGCATATCAGGGAATTTTAGAGGCTGTTCAGAATGGAACTTTAACAGAAGAAAGAATTGATGAATCGGTCAGAAGAATTTTGAAAGTAAAAGAAAAGCTGACAGCAGAGGATTAAGGCGTAGATATGCAAGAACGAATTAACTGAAAATTCAAACAATTATATATAAAAACAAAAATAAATAAAAAATACGAAAAAAACGGATAAATATATTGACAAATAGAAGCCCGGGTGTTAAGATAAAACCATCAAAAAAAGATATTTAACTAAGAAGGTACAAGAAGCGGATGCCTGATTAGATTAAAAATAACGGATAACAGGAGGTTGGACCAATGGACAGTATAGTTTCAGAATTTCATCAATATGTCAGTGGTACGGCGATTGCAGGTTCCTGTGAAGAAAGAGACCTGAGCAAAAGTTAATTCGCAGATCTGGTAAAAATTAAGAATGAAAATAAATGGAACGGAGAGAATACAAGACCAGATTCATAATAAAAAGATAAAGCAGTTGCAGATATATTGAATAAAGTTACCACATACAGAACTGAACGATGTGTAAAGGAACATGGAACAGTAGCTGTAAAAGAAAAAGGGTCTTACAGGAATCGTATCAGGATTTACCTTCGATCCAAAATATAAAATAAAAATAATGAGAAAACTAAATATTATAAAAAATGCATCTTCAAGGGTAGTTGGAGGTGCATTTTTTTGACATTGGGAAGATGGTATGGTACACTAATGAAAGAGTATCGCCTTATGTTAAATTGACATGAAGAGATCTTGAGTTACCGAATAAACATTAATATAATGAGGTGAATGCGGTGGACAAATATGAATATAAGCAACTGTCAGAGCGAATGATAGAGCTTATGCAAAATGAAGAATACGGGGAAGCAAAGGAGATTGCTGACTCCATTGACTGGAGAAGGGTTCGCAATGCCATGATGCTTGCGAATGTAAGTGATATTTATGAAAAGACCGGTGAATATCAGAAAAGCTATGATATTTTGCAGATTGCTTATCATCGGGCAGAAGGAAGCCGGGAGGTATTGTATCGTCTGAGTTCTCTTGCACTGAAGACGGGGAATGTAGATGAAGCAATAGATTTTTATGATGAGTTTGTGCAGTTAGCACCAAAAGATCCGAACAGACATATTCTGAGATACCAGATCTTACGGGCACAGCGGGCTCCGTTAGAGCAGCAGATTGAAGCACTGGAAGAGTTTAAGAAGGCAGAATATATTGAAGAATGGGCGTTTGAACTTGCAAAGCTTTATCAGGAAGCAGGTATGACGGCAGAATGTCTGGAAGAATGTGATGATCTGATCCTGTGGTTCAGTGAAGGCAAATATGTATATAAAGCAATGGAATTGAAGATGCAGTATAAGCCACTGACACCTTCGCAGCAGGAAAAGTATAATCGCAGATTTGAAAAAAATGGCGGTGAGACGGAAGAGATTCCGGATCTTGAGACGTATGTTGCAGAAAATGAAGAGCCGGAAGATCATTTGGATGAAGCAGCAACGGAGCATTCAGAGGCTGTTTCAGAAGAGCCGGTTGAGGATATTCCTGAGAGTATTGGACAGCAGGATACAGGAAAAGAAGAAAGTTCAGAGAAACCAGTCCGTAAGCCGGAAAAGAAAAAGATCGGTGATACAATGCGGCTGGATGAGGCATTGGAGCAGTTACTGCATCGCAAGCCGGAAGTATCTGCGGCAGAGGATGAAGAGCCGGATATTTCTGATCTTGAGAGTGCGATCGGTGATATTGAGTCGGTCGTGGATCTTGATATGGTAAATCAGATTTCACAGGAAAAGCATACAGGTGATGTGCCAATCGGAATGAAGGAACTTATTCCTGGAGAAGTATCAGAAGAAGCGGCAGATAAGACAGAGCGGATCCCTGTAGAAATCACAACAGATATTACGGAAGATGACGCAGAAGAGCTGGATCTTGAAGATCTGGTGGCAGAAGAGCTGCCGGAAGAAGTTGAAGAGGCAGAGCCGGTTGAAGAAGAGGCGGAAGAAGTCGAAGAAGCAGAGCCGGTTGAAGAAGAGGCGGAAGAAGTCGAAGAGGCAGAACCGGTTGAAGAAGAGGCAGAAGAAGTCGAAGAGGCAGAGCCGATTGAAGAAACACAGACAGGGACAATAGAAGAAGAACTGCAAAAAATTGCTGATGCAGAACCGGCTGAACCGGAAGAAGAGATCTTCGATATGGAAGAAGCGGAAGACTTCCTGGAGGATTCACCTGCTGAGGATTGGGAAGATGATACAGAATCCTTTGAAGAAGCGGATGCAGAGGAGCTGAGTTTTGAAGAGATTTTATCTGACTGGGATTCGGAAGAAGCAGAGGCGTTGCTTGAGGATGCCGAGGAAGAAGTATATGATGAGTCGGTAGAAGAAACGTACGAGGAAGAACCGGACGAAGACGAAGCAGAAGATATATTAGAAGATGCCGAGGAAGAGCCGATTGAAGAATCAGCAGAAGATGTCGTTGAGGCGGATACTGAGGAAATATACGAAGAAGAGCCGGAAGACGAGGTTACGGAAGATACTCCAATCCTGTCTCCTGATATTCAGCGGCTGATTGATGAAATTGAAGGTGCAGTTCCGGCAGAGGAGTCTTTGCCAGAAGAAAAAGAGATAGAAAAAGCACCGGAAGAACCGCATGAAAATATGGGAGAAGTGACAGAATCTCTCCGTTTAGATGATCTGCCGGAGGAAGACGAAGATTTATTTGAAGATGAAGACTTCTTAGAGTCAGAGGATGAAGAGGATGAGTACGAGTCCTATGAAGACGACGATTCAGAAGAAGATGAGTATGAATCTTACGAAGATGACGATTCAGAAGAAGATGAGTATGAATCTTACGAAGACGACGATTCAGAAGATGAATATGCGTCCTATGATGAAGATGAGTATGAAGATGAAATCTATGATGACGAATATGAAGATGACGATGAAGCTTATTATGAAGAATCGGATGATGATGAGTTAGCAGATGATGAGGAATTCTACTATGAAGACGAAGAAGAACCGGACGAGGAAGATGCACCTGATTTTGAAGATGAATTCAAGGTAGATCCGAAGCACAGTGAAGAGCCGGATGATCGGGAGATTCCGGACGAAGATGATGGAATTGATATCATGTCGGCTACGACACCGTTGAGCAGAAAGGAAACTGCAAAGCTGATCGCTACAGGTAAGACTTCTCCGTTGCCACTGGATGAAATTTCAGATGCATTATCCATGGATACAGGATTTGTAGTACATGGAAGATATGATCTGGAAACTCAGAGCGGAATCGGTACAAGAGCCGGCCTGACAGAAGAACAGAAGAAATTATTCTCTTATTTTGTTCCTGTGCGTGGCATGAGCGAACAGTTAGTAGATGTTCTGGAGCAGGATAAGAACTGTACAAACCGGAAGGGAACGTCGAAGACAGGAAATCTCCTGATTATTGGAGATAAAGGAAATGGCAAGACTGTTCTTGCAGTAGATGTAGTTAAAGCAATCCAGAAGCAGAGAGAGATCCGTCAGGGTAAGGTAGCAATCGTGACAGGAGAGTCACTGAATAAGAAAAAGATCGGAGATATTTTCGATAAATTATACGGTGGTGCTTTGATCATTGAAAAAGCAGGAAAGATGAATGAAAAGACAGTCGCCAAGCTGAACAGGGCAATGGAGCGTGATACAGGAGAACTCCTGATCGTGCTTGAGGAACAGAGAAAGCCGTTAGACCGTCTGCTTTCCTCCAACCGTGAGTTCAGGAGAAAGTTTACTTCCCGTCTGGAAGTGCCGATCTTCATTAATGATGAGCTTGTAACATTTGGTCAGACTTATGCCCAGGAGAACGGTTACAAGATTGATGAAATGGGTATTCTTGCTCTTTACAGTTGCATTGATTCTCTTCAGAGAGAAGATCATTCAGTAACTGTTGCGGAAGTAAAAGAAGTAATGGATAAGGCAATCGCACATTCACAGAAAGCTTCAGCCAAGAAGCTGGTGAAGAGAGTATTCGGAAGAAATACAGATTCATCGGACAGAATTATTCTTTCCGAACGAGATTTCAACATTTAACGACAAAATTTAGTCAGAATTAATAGACAGTCTTATGAAAGGCTGTCTATTTTTGTGCAAAAATATGTTTTCACTTTCTTTTTTCAGGTACATCAAGTATAATGATGCTATGATGTTGGGAGCAAAATCCCAAGCAATGAAAGAATTCGAGCAGTGAGGTGGATTTATGGTTACAAAGAAGAAGGCAGTGAAAAAACTGCAGCCTTATGAGATAGGAGAATTGGATCACTACCTTTTCGGGCAGGGGAATCATTATGAGATTTATAAGAAGTTTGGTGCACATGAAGTGACAGCAGGCAAAAAGGGTGTTTACTTCGCAGTATGGGCTCCGCATGCAAAGAGTGTTTCAGTGATCGGAGAGTTTAATGGATGGGATGCTGCAGCGGACAGGATGGAGCGGCAGGAGCCATTAGGAATCTACACAGTTTTTGTACCGGAAGCGAAAGACGGACAGATGTACAAATACTGTATTGAGACACAGAGCGGAGAGCTGATCTATAAGGCAGATCCATTTGCCAATTATGCAGAGCTTCGGCCGGGAACTGCTTCCAGGATTACGGATGTTTCTCATTTAAAATGGACGGATGACCGTTGGATGGAAAGCAGAAAAAAATGG
>OGCO01004663.1_pt1 | contig 14325 bp, 9 predicted proteins | sample 1570171 | NCBI WGS metagenome assembly OGCO01 (sample SAMEA4370583, study PRJEB24528) | human gut metagenome | reverse complement strand
TTTGCGTAGTTAGTATACCCTAACATTTATAAGATGTCAATAACTTTTTTTAGTTTTTTTTATGAAATTTTTTATAAAATATTTTAATTCTTCTCTAGCTGGAAATTCATCCTCTACTATAATTGCTTTCATAATATCTCCTCTATATATAAAATTCCATTTTAGTTCCAGGGTCTAATCTATATATATTTAAACCTTGTCCATATATTAATTTTAATCTTAAATGAACGTTATAAAGTCCAATTTTATTATCTGGCATTTCTCCACTATATACCTTTTTTATCACATCAAGATCTATAGCTATACCATCATTTTCTACCCATACTCTGGTATATCCATCTTCTTTCTTTACTCCAATAACTACAGTTCCACAACCACCATTTTTTCTTATTCCATGTATGATCGCATTTTCAACAAGTGGCTGTATTGTAAGACTTGGAATCTTTGCTTCTATATTTTCATCTATATCATATAAAACTGTAAGTTTATCTCCAAACCTTGCTTTTTCTATTTCTACATATGCTTTTACTTGCTCTAATTCTTTATTTATATCTATTAAGTTATCATTTACTTCCAGATTGTATCTCATATAAGTAGATAAATTTATAATAAGCTTTCTTGCTTTATCTGGATTAATTCTAATAAATGAAGTTATAGTATTTAATGCATTAAATAAAAAATGTGGATTAATTTGTCTTTGTAAAGCTTTTATCTCTGATTTTTTCCTTTCATTTTCTATCTTTTCTATTTTTGATATTTCCATAAGTGTTGAAATAATTTGTGATAAACCTATAGCTAAAGATTTTTTAGAATGACTCATATCATATTTCTTTGCATAGTAAATCTTCAATGTACCAACTACACCTTGAGAATCTGTTAATGGTATTATCATAGCAGTCTTTAAATCTGCTTTTTCACTTATTGAACTTTCCTCTTTTTTTACTTGTATATTTAAAATTTTATTTTCTTTTATTGAGCATTTAGTTATATTACTAATTTCTGTATAAGGAGCGTTAAACGCATCTTCCCCAACTCCAACATATGCTAATACTTCATTTTTATTAGTAATACTAACTGCATCAGAGTTTATTTCATCTTTTATTATCCTGCATATTTTCTCTAGAGACTCTTCATTTATAGATCTAAAATATGGTAATGTTTTATTCGCAATGTCTAAAGCTAACTTCGACTGCATAGCAGCTACTTCTTCTTTTTCTTTTTTTATGGCATCAACTATAGATATTAGAAAACCTATACTAATTTGTCCAACAATCATTGGTATATAAATCTTTTTTATTATTCCAATGGCAATATTATGAGGTTTTGCTAAGAAATATATTAAAATCATAGAAAAACTCTCGGATATTACTCCACATGCTATTCCATACACCCACTTATATCTACTACTAATTTTTTGATAAAAAAATCCAGATAGTACTCCTGCAAATATAGAAGATATAAAACACGGAAAAGCTGTTATACCTCCAATATCTATTATATATCTATGAAAACCAGATATAATACCTGAAGTTATACCAACTAATGGTCCAAATAAAACTCCACCTGATACAATGGCTATTATTCTCGTATTTGCAAGAGACCCTTGTACATCTATTCCATTATATGTACCAAGTATAGCTAAATCAGTAAATATTAATGATATAACTAATAAATCCTTTAATTTATAATTTTCCTTTTGAAATATATACTTAAATCCTTTTATTTTAGTAATTATTATAAATAATACTATTGTTAAACTTGATTTTTCAAGTAATTGTAAAAATATAGTGCTTTTATCCATATGTTACTCCTTAAATACTCTTTACTTTAAACCAAGTTTTAATTTACTAGATTATTCTATATAAATCAATATTTATTATTAATGATATATAACAAAAAATAAGAGTGCATTTAGCACTCTTATTTATATTAATTATTTATTTTATTTTTTAACCAATCCTTACCTTCTACAAGTCTTGCTACAAGCATAGCACATACTGTATTTTCAGTTGAGTTTAATAATGTTGCAGGAGCATCTAATATTGTTCCTATAACAACTATTATTGGAAGTAATGCTGGATCTATTCCAAATGCACTTACTATTAACATTTCACTCATAAATCCACCACCTGGTATAGCTCCCATAACTGCACCGTTTATAAATGCAACACCTAATATAGCTAACATCATTGGAATAGTATTCATATTAGTTCCTAATAATCCTAATAAAAATGCTATTTTTAATACGCCAGTTACAACTGAACCATCTTTGTGAACATTAGCTCCTAATGGTATAACAGTTTCTGCTATATCTTCTGGAACACCCATTTTCTTAGTTGCATCTAAGTTTACAGGTATTGAAGCTGCACTTGAACAAGTTGCTAATGATGTAACTGTTGGAGATACTGCATTTGACCAGAATGCCTTTATTCCATCTTTTCCACCAGCTATAAATGCATATAAAGTAAATAAACCAAAGTAAATTACTGCTGTTAATATTAAGTATAATATAGTTACTCTTAAGTACCCTGATAATAACTGTGATCCTAACTCTCCTATAACATTTGCAAAGTAACATCCAAGTCCTATTGGTGCTGCCATCATTATTATATTGATTACTTTCATCATAACTGCTGAACCTGATTGAACAAACTTAGCTATTGACTTTCCAGATTCTCCTGCCATTAAAGTACCTATACCAAATAATATTGAGAATACTATTAATTGTAACATATTTGATCTAGATAATAGTAATGAGAAGTCATTTACAGTAAATGTATTTACTATTTGTTGTAATAATCCTACTTTTTCTGTTGCTGAACTATCGTTAGCAGATGATATTATATCTTTAAATAATGATGTATCTAATCCTTTTGTTGGATTCATTAAAAGTACTCCAACTAATCCTATAACAGCAGCAACTAAAGCCGTTCCTAAAAATACTATAACTATACTCTTTAGTATCTTTCCTAATCTCTGCATTCCTCCGCCCATATTAGCTATTGCAGATGTAACACTGAAAAATACTAATGGTACTAATGTCATGAATAATAAGTTTAAGAATAATTCTCCTATAGGTTTTAAAACTACTGCTTTTTCTCCCATAGTTGCGCCTACTATACCACCTAGTAATATAGCTCCTAGCAATACTATAGAAGACTTATAATTATTCCAAAATGATTTCATACTCTCTCTCCTTTATTTCTATTTATTATTTAAAAACTCCTGTGCTATTTCCTTATCATCAAAATGATGCTTAACTTTTCCTAAAATTTGATAATTTTCATGTCCTTTTCCTGCAATGATTACTATATCATCTTTTTGAGCCATTTCTATAGCTTCTTTTATAGCTTCTCTTCTATCTACAACTACTCTATAATTTTCTTTATTTTTATCTAATCCTTTTAATATATCTTCTATTATAAGCTGTGGATCTTCAGTTCTTGGGTTATCAGAAGTTACTATACATACATCTGATAATTTTTGTGCTATTGCTCCCATTAAAGGTCTCTTAGTTGTATCTCTGTCTCCACCACACCCAAATACAGTTATTATATTAGACTTAGCAAATCCTTTTGCAGTATTTAATATATTTTCTAATGCATCTGGAGTATGTGCATAATCAACTATAACACTTATTCCCTTATCATTAGTTATTGTTTCAAATCTTCCTGCAACACCCTTAGTTTTTCCTAAGCTTTCTTTAACTATTTCTTTAGGTATATTTAACATGTAACAAGCTGCTATTACTGCTAAAGTATTGTAAACTGTAAATTTACCTGGTACTGGCACAAATATTTCTTCTTCATATGTTGGAGTTACTAATGTATAAGATACTCCACGTGCATCTATTTTTATATTTTTTGCCATAAAGTCTGCTTTATTATCTATTCCATAAGTATAGCAAGGTGTACTTAAAGATTTTATATTTTCATATATTTTAGCTCCACCTTCATCATCTATATTTATTATATTTGCTGTAGTCGTTTTATAGAATAATTTTTCCTTTGCATTTCTGTAATCTTCTAAATCTTTATGGAAATCTAAGTGCTCTGGAGTTAAGTTTGTAAATATTCCTAATTTAAATTCTGTCTCATCTACTCTATTTAATACTAATGAATGAGATGATACTTCCATTGCACAATAGTCACATCCATTATCAATCATAGTTCTAAAATGCTTTTGTAAATCTATGCTTTCAGGAGTTGTTGAACTAGATTCAACTTCTTTATCACCATCAAATATTTTTATAGTTCCTACAAGACCTACTTTTTTATTATTTGAACTTAATATCTCACTTAAGAAAGTTGTTATACTTGTTTTACCATTAGTTCCTGTAACTCCTATAACTCCTAATTCTTTTGATGGATTGTTATAAAAATTATCAGCAACATTTGCCATAGATGCTCTAGTATCCTCTACTTTTATAAAAGTATATCCTTCTATATTTATATCTTCCTGTACTAAAAATGCTTTAGCACCTTTTTCTATAGCACTTTCTATATATTTATGACCATCTGAGTTGAATCCTTTTATACATATAAATAATGTATTTTCTTTAACTTTACACTATGTATATTTATTCCTTTTAATAAATCATTTAACTTCACTTATTTTTCCCTCCAAATTTTATATTAATCTATATATAATTATGCTTTAATTCAAATATTAAACCTATATTTATTATTATATAAATACAAAATTACTATGTACATTGCTTAAGTTGCTTGTTATATTGCAAAAAATGCTCTATAATCTAATTTAGAAGGTAGGTGGATTATGAAAGATATAAATAACAAAGTTGGTTACTTAAATGACAATTTTAAAATCTTCCATATTAGAGATAAGAAAGATATTAAATTTGAATATCATCATCATGATTTCAGTAAAATAGTAATTTTAATTGATGGTGATTTAACTTATTATATAGAGGGTAAGGCTTATATCTTAAAACCTTGGGATATTTTATTTGTAAATAAAAATGAAATTCACAAGCCAGTAGTAAACCAAAATAAGTACTATGAGCGTATAGTTATATGGTTAAATCCAGATTTTATGGCAAAATATGCTCAAGGTAATAATGATCTACTTAAATGCTTCGAGGTAGCAATTAAAAATAATTATAATTTACTTAGATTAAATATGAAATCAATTGAGATTATAAAAAATCTAATTCAAGATATACAAAATTGCAATAATAGTAATGAATTTGGAAGTGAGATTTTAAAAGAATCATTATTTGTGCAATTAATGGTTTTAATGAATAGGTTATTTTTAAATAGCGATAAAAATAGAGATATCGAAGATATTCAATATGATAAAACAATAGAGGGCGTTTTAAATTATATAAACTCTAATCTAGAAAATGATTTATCTATAGATACTATAGCTTCAGAATTTTTTATAAGTAAATATTATCTTATGAGAAAATTCAAAAATCAAATAGGAAGCTCTATTCATAATTATGTCGTACAAAAAAGACTCATACTTGCAAGGTCTCTTATATCTGATGGTTTAAGTATGAGTAGTGTATGTTCTAGATGTGGGTTTAATGACTATTCAAGTTTTGTAAGAGCATTTAAAAAGGTATATGGTGTTTCTCCAAGTAATTATAATCCTACAATCCATAATTTTGAAAACCCTATATCTGATACTTAAAAAGGTATGAAGTTTAAACTTCATACCTTTTTATATTAGTTTCTTCCTAATATTCTATTTATCTCATGTCTATAAGCATCTGCTTTAGCACCAAATATTGCTTGTATTCCATTACCTACTTCAACAACCCCTACGGCACCTAATGCTTTTAGCTTATCTTTATCTACTTTTGATTTATCTTTAACTTCAACTCTAAGTCTAGTTATACATGCGTCTATTGATACAGCATTTTCTTCTCCACCTAATGCAGCTAAAACTTCTGGAGCTTTTTGTACTATTTCATCTTTTCCATTAGCTTTATTTGGAGCTTCTTTTCCATCTAATCCTTTAGCAGCTTGGAAGTCTGCTTTAGAGTAAAGTTTAGCTTCTTCTTCATCCCCTTCTCTACCTGGAGTTTTTAAGTTTAACTTAAGTATTAAAGTTTTAAATAAGAAGTAATAAACTACTGCATATCCTGCACCTACTAATATAGCTCTTATCCAGTTTGTTGGAACTCCAGCTCCTGCAGGAAGTATTCCGAATAAAGTAAAGTCTATTAATCCTCCTGAGAATGTCATACCTATAAATACATTAAGTATATCCATTAAGAAGTATGATAATCCTGCCATTATACAATGAACTACATATAATACTGGTGCAACAAATAAGAATGTAAATTCTAATGGTTCAGTTATACCAGTTAATAAAGATGTAAATGCTGCTGATACTAATAAACTTCCAACAATCTTTTTCTTGTTAGGAGCAGCAGTATGATACATTGCTAATGCTGCAGCTGGAAGTCCAAACATCATGAATGGGAATTTACCAGCCATAAATCTTGTTGTTCCAGAAACTATAGTTGACATAGTATCTGCATCTGCACCAACTATACTTTGCATATTTCCTAATTGAGCAAAGTAAGCATAGTTAGCACCTTGAATTGTTTGCCACGCTCCATCTATTATAACTTGACCATCAACAAATGATCCATACCAGAATGGTGTATAGAATATATGATGAAGACCAAATGGTATTAAGGCTCTTTCTATTAATCCATATAAGAATGTTCCTATTGGTCCTGCATTTTTAACGAATAATGCAATTACTGCTATTCCATCTTGTACAAATGGCCATATATAAGCTAATAATGCACCTACAACTGCCATAGCTAAAGATACTACTATTGGAACAAATCTTGCTCCTGAGAAGAATCCTATAACTGCTGGTAATTGTATATTGTAATATTTATTATGTAATGTAGCTGTTACTATACCTGTTATAATACCACCAAACACTGACATATTAAGAGTAAATATACCTAATGTAGTAGTTACATATTGTGCATATTGAGCTGGCACATCACCTGAAACTAAAGTCCCTAATGGTGTAGCACCCATACCTAATAATACACCTATAACTTGATTCATTATTAAGAAACCAAATACAGAAGCAAGTGCTGCTGTACCTTTATCTTGCTTAGCAAGACCTACTGCAGTACCTACTGCAAATAGTACCGGTAAGTTTCCAAATACTATATCCCCTATACCTTGCATTATTTTTAATATTATAGTTATCATTGGGATATTAACAAAAGCAATTAATGGTTGATATATAGCTGGTGCATTTTCAAGTGCTGCTATATTTATTAGTGATCCCCCAACCCCAAGTAGTATACCTGCAACAGGTAACGCTGCTATTGGAAGCATTATTGCTTTCCCAATTCTTTGTAAGTATTGAAGCATTTCTTTTTCCTCCCCATTATTTTTTATTTTTACTATTCTTTAGCTATGCAGTTTTTTTATTTTTATTAATTATTAAAACTATTATTACAATAAAATTCGCTATGCTCATGTTGTCAACGTATTATTATTTAATATAGTTATTTTGAGCATAAAAAAGAGCTAAACAATTTATGGTATAAAAAGCAACCATAAATTATTTAGCTCATGCCTGCATAACCAGTAACACGCTATACGTATTAACTTTATATATTTAGTATATCACACTAGCATTCCTATGTAAACATTTTCACAAAATATTATTTTACTATTTCTATTTTATTTAACTCTCCTGCTTTAACAGTTCCTTCTACTAGTTTAACTGATTCACCTTCTGATAAATTAGTAAATACTACTATTGGCATTGAAGATTTTGCATTTTTCTCTATAAATTCTACATCCATTTTAACTAGTTTATCTCCAACTTTAACTTTTTGATTTTCTTCTACAAATGTCTCAAATCCTTCGCCTTTTAAAGAAACTGTATCTACTCCTAAATGTATTAATACTTCTCTTCCATCCACAGAGTTTATAGTTACTGCATGTTTAGTTGGGAATACTGTTACTATCGTCCCTTCTACTGGTGATACTATTATCCCATCAGATGTTTTCATAGCAAATCCATCACCCATCATCTTACTTGAAAATACTTCATCTGGAACTTGAGATATATTTACTAATTCCCCATTAGTTAGTGGTACTATTTGTTCTTTTTTTACCTCTTGTTCTTTGTTCCCTTTAAATAAATTTTTAAAAAAGCTCATATTATTTATCTCCTTTGATTATTATATTATATTTTTGTATTATTAAATGTTATACATAACTTTTAGTTATTTCTTTATTAAAATTTATAACTGATATTACTCTATTTATATGTAATATCAAGTATAATACCTCATCATCATTTACTTTATAAGTATAGTTTTCCTCTATAAATGATTTTATTTGTTTTACGCAATCATAACTTTCTTTATATTGTACTTTTACAATTTCTAATAAACCATTATTGTTAGTATCTATCGATTCCGTTTTATCTATTAATCGTTTTGCAAAAAACTTTAGATGAGTTAATAGCCTGTCAAAATTAATTTCATCTTCTATAAATTCTATAGAATAATAATTTTTTATTATATCAAGTATTTGATTTATTATATTCATAATTAAACATGATTTATTAGTAGATTCTCTATAATTTGCATTTATAATATGCATTGCTATAAATCCTGCTTCATCTATTAAAAAGTTTACATTAAAAGTTTTATTTATATATTCTATTGCCCATTTACCTATCTCATATTCTTTTTTGTGAATTCTTCTAAGTTCATATAATAGTTCATTTTTTATCGGTAAATTTTCTTTATATCTTTTAAGTGCAAAATATATATGATCTGTTAAAGATATATAAATATATTCATCTAATGTAGTATTTAAATTCTTTTCTGCATATTCTATTATTGCACTACTTACAGCAAAAACCTCTTCTGGTATTTCACTTGCTAATTTATTTACTTTACTCTCAAAATTATTATCTTGTATTACAAACTTCTTTTCAATTTTACTATCATCAACAGTATCATTTGGTTTCTTTCCAAATCCAATCCCACACCCTGTCAATATCACTTCTTTTTTACTACTATTTTCAAATGCTAAAATAACATTATTATTGTACACTTTCTTTATGGTCACCATTGTCTCTAGCCCCCCAAAATAAAAATACCTAAATCAAGGTACAAAAAGTACATCTTAACTTAGGTATTGCCTGCTCTATCAGTAACAATCCATTTTATTAATTTAAACAGATATATTTTATTTAGTTATATTTATAATATTATATTAATTATATTTTCATGTCAAGAGCTTAAAAAATCAATTTCCTATCTAATTTATACTTCTTTTATAATACCTTTTTTATATGCTGTTAAAAGCAATTTTAAATCATCAACTTCATCTAATAACTTCTTACCTGCATCAGTGTCTTTTACAGTTTTTCTGCTTAATTTATGTTCAACTAACATTGTTGTTGATAGTATGTCACTTTCATTTACTATTGCTTCTTCTGTTGATGTAAACGGCTCATGAGATACAAGTTGTAGACTTTGCGAATTATATATCAATGTATATCCCGCTATACCAGTTTTTTCTTGATATGCTCTTGAAAAACCTCCATCTATAGCTATTATTCTTCCATTAGCTTTTATTGGACTTTCACCATTTTTACTTTCAACTGGAACATGTCCATTAATTATATGAGATTCATTTGTATCTAATTCAAATTCTTTAAAAATTTTATTGCATACATCTTCATCTTCTCTTAATGTAAAATATGGGTTCTTATTCTCTTTATGAGTTTCCTTCTCTGCTATAAAATACCTTTCAAAAGTAGTCATATCATCTTTACCAAATAATGAAGAGCATTTTCCTGTCCATAGATACCACATAATATCCATTCCATATTGTTTTTGATTAGTTTTATCTTTAAAGAGATATCCTTCTCGCACTAAAGTTTCCATCTTATCCATTAATTCTCTACCACTATATTCCTGTCCTTGAAGCTTCATTTTCATAAAACTTTTATCTTCGTTTAAAGGAACACATCCATGTATTAATAAATTTCCATTAGAAACTAAATATATACTTCCTTTTGAGAATAAAAATGATACATGTTTTTGTAGTTTTTCACTGTTTTTAAATGATGATACTAACTTATCAATTACAATCTCTTCTTCTTTCGTTAACTTATATGGATTCTTCGGATCTATAGTTGGGAAATTAGTATCTTTTAGTTTATATATATTTCCTTTTAAATTTATAGTTCCTTCTTCATAGTTTATCTTATCTAAAAGCAATCTATGATCCATTTCAAACTCAGGTCTTCTTTTAATTACTTCACCTTCAAGTTTAAACTGTATAATACTTATAGCCTTATGCATTTTTGCTATTAGAGTTTTTTCTTTTGTAGATGTTTCGCCTGCACTTCCTTTTGGCATAAAACAGTTACAAGGATCGCTTTTATATTGTTCTAATGCAAATGTTGCTAGTGGAAGTAAATTTATTCCATAGATGTCTTCTATAATATCTAAATTAGAGTATCTAGCTGATATTCTAAGGGCATTTGCTATACAAGTTTTTTCTCCACTTGCAGCACCCATCCATAATATATCGTGATTTCCCCATTGTATATCTACTGAATGATAGTCCATTAGTGTATCTAGAACTACATCCGGTCTAGGACCTCTATCATATATATCTCCTACTATATGAAGTCTATCTACTACTAACTTTTGTATAACTTTAGATATAGCTATTATAAACTCTTTTGCCCTATCTATACTTATAATAGTATCTACTATACTTTTATAATAGTTTTGTTTGTGTACTTGTTCTACATGTTCATTTAAAAATTCTTCTATTATATATTTAAAATCTTCCGGAAGAAGTTTTCTTACCTTAGATCTAGTGTATTTACTTGATGCATATCTACACAACTCCACTAATCTATATATATATATTCTATAAAAATCATCTATATTATCTTCTTCTTTTTCTATTAATGCTAGCTTTTGTTCTGGATAATATACTAAAGTTGCTAATGTCTTTTTTTCACTCTCTCTTATAGTACTTGAAAATAATTCTTCTATCTTTCTTTTTATAACTCCTGAACCATTTTTAAGCACATGCACAAATGCTTCATACTCTCCATGTATATCACTTATAAAGTGCTCCGTTCCCTTTGGAAGATTAAGAATAGCTTCTAAATTTATAATTTCTGTACTCGCTTTTGATATACTTGGGTATTGCTTTGATAATATTTTTAAGTATTTAAGCTCTTTTTCAATATTTTTCATTTAACACCTCCAAACATTATTACTACTTATATTTTAGCATATTTACAACAAAAGGATGGACAAAATTTGTCCATCCTTTATTTTCAAACTATATTTCTATTAGAAGTTTTCAGCTAATCTCTTATAGTTATTGTATCTTTCTTTAGCATTTTCTTCAGCCATATTGAATAATTCTTCAGCTACGTCTGGATATTGCTTAGCTATAGCAGCATATCTTACTTGACCCATTAAGAACTCTCTGAAGCTTTCAGTTGGTTCCTTAGAATCTAAAGTGAAAGGATTCTTTCCTTCAGCTTTTAATTGTGGGTTGTATCTGTATAAATGCCAGTATCCAGCTTTAACAGCTTTTTCTATGTTAGCTTGAGCTCTACCCATACCTTCTTTTATTCCGTGAGATATACATGGAGAGTATGCTATTATTAATGATGGTCCATCATGCTTTTCAGCTTCTATTATAGCCTTCATTAATTGGTTCTTATCAGCACCCATACCAACTTGAGCAACATATACGTTTCCGTAGCTCATAGCCATCATACCTAAGTCTTTCTTCTTAGATCTCTTACCAGCAGCAGCGAACTTAGCCATTGCAGCAACTGGAGTTGACTTAGAAGCTTGACCTCCTGTATTTGAGTATATTTCTGTATCAAATACAAGCACGTTTACATTTTCACCTGAAGCAAGAACGTGATCTAATCCACCGTAACCGATGTCATAAGCCCATCCATCTCCTCCAAGTATCCATTGAGATCTCTTAACTAAGTAATCTTTTCTTGATTCTATTTCAGCTAATAATGATTTTACTTCTTCATCTGCACAAGAACATGTTCCAGCTAATTCTTCTAGTACCTTTTCACTAGCAGCTTTAGAAGCTTCACCATCTTCTCTTGCTTCTAACCATGCATTAAATGCTTCTTTAGCACTTTCACATATATCCATAGTTAATAGAGTTTGCATAGTTTCAGCTATTTTATTTCTCATTTGCTTAACACCAAGCATCATTCCGTATCCGAATTCAGCATTGTCTTCGAATAATGAGTTTGACCAAGATGGACCTTTACCTTCATGGTTAACTGTGTACGGAGTTGATGGAGCAGATCCTCCCCATATAGAAGAACATCCTGTAGCATTTGCTATCATCATTCTATCTCCATATAATTGAGTAACTAATTTAATATATGCAGGTTCACCGCATCCTGCACATGCCCCTGAGAATTCGTACAGTGGCATCTTAAATTGAGAATCCTTAACTGTTTTCCCTTCTACTAAATAACCTTTATCAGAAACACTAGATATAGCATAATCCCAATTTGGTATTTCTTTTTCAGTTTGAGTTTCAAGAGGTTTCATAACTAATGCCTTATCTTTGGCTGGGCATACATCAGCACAGTTTCCGCATCCTGTACAATCCATAGTATCTACTTGGATTTTATATTGTAATCCATCGAATCCTCTTCCTACAGCTTTTTTAGTTTCAAATCCTTCTGGTGCATTTTGTAATTCTTCATCATTTAAAAGGAACGGTCTGATAGTTGAGTGAGGACATATATATGAACATTGATTACATTGAATACAGTTTTCTAATATCCATTCTGGTACATTTACAGCTATACCACGTTTTTCATAAGCTGCTGTTCCTTGAGGGAATGTACCATCTTCTATACCGTTAAATGTACTTACAGGTAAACTATCTCCTTCTTGTGCATTTATTGGTCTTAATATATTTGTTATAAATTCTGGTTCTTGTGTATTTGTATTATCATCATCTGTAGCTGTAGCCCAAGATGAAGGTATGTTTATTTGAACTAAAGCATTTTTACCTTGTTCAACTGCTTCATAGTTCATATTAACAACTTTTTCACCTTTTTTACCATAAGCTTTGCTTATAGAATCTTTTAAATATTGAGTAGCTTCATCTTCAGGGATTATGTTAGCTAATTTAAAGAATGCAGATTGCATTATCATATTTATTCTATTTCCAAGTCCAATTTCTTGAGCTATCTTAACAGCATTTAATGTGTAGAATTCTATATTTTTTTCAGCTATAGTTCTCTTCATTTCAGCTGGTAATTTTTCATCTAACTCTTCTTTAGTCCAAATTGTATTTAATACAAATACACCATTTTTTCTTAATCCTTCCAAAACATCATATGAATATACATATGATTGATTATGACATGCTACAAAATCTGCTTTATCTATTTCATAATGAGCCTTTATTGGATTTTTACCAAATCTTAAATGTGAAATAGTTATTCCCCCAGATTTCTTTGAATCATACGCAAAATAACCTTGAGCATACATATTTGTATGATCACCAATTATTTTAATTGCGCTCTTATTAGCTCCAACTGTACCATCTGATCCAAGTCCCCAGAACTTACATGCTGTTGTTCCTTCAACTGCTACATCTATTTCTTTGTCAGATGCTAATGATAAGTTAGTTACATCATCAGTAATTCCTATTGTAAATCCATTCTTTGGATTATTACTCTTTAAATTTTCATAAACTGCAGCTATATCTGCTGGATATGGATCTTTAGAACCTAATCCAAATCTTCCCCCTATTACCTTTGGAGGGTTATCCATTTCATTTACTGCTCTTAATACATCTAAATATAGTGGTTCACCAATTGATCCTGGTTCTTTTGTTTTATCTAATACAGCAATTTTTTTAACTGTACTTGGAATAGTATTTAATAATCTTTCAATACTAAAAGGTCTATATAACCTTACTTTTACTAATCCAACTTTTTCACCTTTATTCATTAAATAATCAATTGTTTCTTCTACAACTTCACTTACTGCTCCCATAGAAATTATAATTCTATCGGCTTCTTTATCTCCATAATAATCAAAGCAATGATATTCTCTACCTGTTAATTCTGTAATTTTACTCATATATTCTTCTACTACAGATGGAATATCGTCATAATACTTATTTAGTGATTCACATAATTGGAAGTATACATCTGGGTTTTGCGCTGTACCTCTAGTTACTGGATGACTTGGATTTAATGCATTTTTTCTAAACTTATCAATTGCTTCACAATCTACAAGGTTAGCTA
>OGCO01004662.1_pt1 | contig 14325 bp, 9 predicted proteins | sample 1570171 | NCBI WGS metagenome assembly OGCO01 (sample SAMEA4370583, study PRJEB24528) | human gut metagenome | reverse complement strand
TGATCCTGCCGGAACCGGCCGCCAACAGCCGCCCGTCCTGGTTCGGCTTCCTGATCTCCGTCAAGCCGGAGAGCGGTCTGGACCGCAACGCCGTGACCCGCTATGTGGAGAGCCACAACGTGCAGACCCGTCTGCTGTTCAGCGGCAACCTCATCAAGCACCCCTGCTTTGACCAGATCCGCGGCACCGACGCCTACCGCGTGGCGGGCGAGCTGACCAACACCGACTTTATCATGAACAATACCTTCTGGGTCGGCGTTTACCCCGGCATGACCGACGAGATGATCGACTACATGGCCAAGACGATTATCGAGGCTGTGAATCAGTAAAATTTTGACAATGAGGTACAGATCCCTATGATGCAGCAAAAGGTGAAAACGACCCGCGCACCCAGACTGCGGTTGGACAAAAACAGGCGGCTGACGCCTATGCAGATCTACTGCTGGGCGACGGTGGCCTGTCTGGCGGTGCTGCTGCTTGCCCTGCTGGCCAGCCGCGGTGCGCTGCTGCATCGATTCTTCTTTTATGATGTCACTGATACCGGTATGGACTTTTTCCATAGTATTGAGTATACGCGTGGACGTATGCCCTACGGACAGTTCGACACGCTGTACCCGCCGCTTGCAAATCTGTTTTTCTATGTGTTGTATTTGCTTGTGCCAAAGACACAATCAGCTACGTGGCCGGAATCGTTTATCTCGTCTCTCAACATGAAGGGAACAGAACGGGATTTGCGTTTACAGCAAGCGACGATGATGCTGTTTATCGTCTTTGTTATCGTGGTGGTCTTAGGAATTGTATCGATGACAGAACGCCTGACGCGCAGTTGCGGGGGGCGGAAAAAGCTGCTGGCATTCTGTGCAGTGTTCAGCTATGGGGTACTGTACGGCTTGGAACGTGGCAATATTCTGCTGTTGTGCTGGCCGTTAATGGCATTTTTTATCCTGTACCGCAATTCAGAAAACCCACTTTTGCGGGAGTTGGCCTGTCTGGCACTGGCGATTGCCGCCGGTTTCAAGCTGTACCCGGCGTTTCTGGGCGTGCTGTTGCTGCGCGATAAAAACTATCTGGCCGCGGTGCGCACGGTGCTGTACGGTGTTGTCTGCCTGTGCTTCCCGCTGTTCTTCTTCAATGAAGGATTGTTTGGCCTGACACTGTGGTTCCGTGTACTGTTTGATTTTAGCGGCAGCAGAGGTGAACCGTGGATCGGCAACGGTTTCTCCAACATTTTGGCAGAGGCCGGACATGCGGTGGACAAGCTGCTGGGCACGCAGCTGGGCTATGGCAGCTACGCACTGCTGGGCATTGTGCTGGCAGCGGTGCTGCTGGTGTGCAGCTTTTTTATGGATAAGGAGTGGAAACGCATCACAGCAATCATTCTGGCGATGCTGATGTTCCAGTCCCAGTATGATTATGTATGGTGCCTGTTTTTGATTCCGCTATTCCTGTTTATGGAGCAGGAGCGTGAACTGCGCAGTGACAACGTGCTGCCCTATCTGGCCTTGATGGTGCCGGTGCTGCCGCTGCCGCTGTTCCGGCGGGACCAGATGGAGCCGTCCTTTGTACCGCGCAACACGATTTGTCATGTCATGCTGCTGCTGCTCATTGTCTGGTGCTTTGTCCAGGCAGTGCAGGGGGTGCGTGTACGCTGTGCGGAAAAGCCGGTCAAGCCGGCACACGGACACCCGGCGGCCACGGTGCTGCTGGCCGTTTGTGTGGCGGTGACCGGTGTGGGCGGCCAGCAGCTGTGGCAGCGCACCCACAACTGGGGCTTTGACTATGGCTACAACGGCCGACTGGATGCCGAGGACATCCAGCAGAAGGACGTGCAGGATAGCGACGGCAACCCGATAGAGGCAACATGGAGCGGCCGCGGTGCGTATATTATGATTTACAACCACGCGCCATTTACGCAAAGGATGGTGGTCACGTTCCAGACAGGCTACGGCATGGATTTGAAGCGCGCCTATACGATGACGTTTGAAGCACCGAATCTGGAAGATGCTGATGGTACAACCGGGAAGCAGAAGCAGACGAATATTAAGATTGACCATGAGGGGCAGACCGTGTGCTACACGGTAGATGTGGCCCCCGGCCAGACCCAAATCGATGTGAGCTATGACGGCCCGATGGCGGTCTATGATGCTTCTTCGCGCATAAACGGCACCTTCACGGTGACAAACCTGGTGGTTGCCAGTGAGGGCGCTGTGGAGGAAACCGAATAACGGAAGGAAACATATACTATGCAGAAATTGCTGGCCCTGCTGGGCGCAAAAAATAAAGAGGAATTTGTGGAGCTGTTCAAGCAGTTCGTCAAGTTCGGCCTAGTGGGCGTAAGCAATACGGCTGTGTCCATGGCGGTCTACTATATCTTCCTGTGGATCAGCCCGGACCTGTATATGGTCGGCAGCATTCTGGGCACGATTCTGAGCATTGCCAACGCCTTTTTCTGGAATGATAAATTTGTCTTTACCGGCAACGCCAATGACTGGCGCAGCAAGCTCAAGCGGCTGGGTAAGACCTATGTCAGTTACGGCGGCACATCGATTTTGTCCAACGTGCTGCTCTGGATCGAAGTTGCATTCTTCAGCGTCAGCAAATCTATTGCACCGATTGTAAACCTGTTGGTGACAATTCCATTGAATTTTATCATCAATAAGCTGTGGACATTTAAGGAAAAGTAAGAAAGATGCGACTTTCAGTTTGAAAAGGATGAAAAATGATATAACGCTTGAATTGTACGGGTAAAAGATATTATATATTTATGGTTCTGACTATTGCAGTTGCAACATTTTATGTTGCGCTGATGTGTAACAAAACAATGCCTTTCGCGGAGGGATGGTATACATATTATGCGCAACTTATAAACGAAAAAGGTTTGCTGCCTTACAGAGATTTTGAATATCTTTTTTCGCCGCTCTACATTTATTTTATTGCGTTTGTCACGCGCTTTTTCGGATATGATATTTTGACACTGCGGTGTGTTGGCATCCTAATGTTTGCAATAATCGCCTTAGGGGTATATTTGTTTATTACAGAAATTGTTGGAAGAAAAAAGGCGTGGATTGCTGCAATTACTTCCGTTACAGCGGTTATGTATCTACAGTCAGAAGTAGTTCAGATTTTTTATGACTACATCCGACTTATGGATATTTTTGCTGTTTTTACCGTTTTATTCTTGATTCGCGCTGTCAAAGCAATGCAGCACAGCGAAAATCAAGGCGTAAAAGTAAATCTTTTTCTTTGTGGCCTTTTCAATTCCCTCTTCATAAATGTAAAACAAAATGTTGGATTGATTTTTTGGGCATATACAATAGTTCTAATTATTTACTTAGGCGTGTATTTTCAACAGTCCATAAAAGCAATTGTAAAAAATTTAATGCAATTTTTATTGCCTATTGTAGCAGTAACAGGTGCAATTTATTTGTTGCTGGCCGTAACTGGGGGATTGAAAGGATATTTGTCCATGACGGGCGGAGGCGCAATTAGCGCAAAAGGCGGTATGATTGCAATTCTCTTTAACTGGGTGCCCAATAACTGGAACTTATTCCAAAATGCGATGCCGGAGGCCAGTGTTGTTTTACTTGTTGTAGTGGCTTTGATGGTGGCCCTTGCCATAGCAGAACATAAAAACAAGGTGGCACGACATGATGCAAATGGCGCATGGAGTAAGATTGCGGATATACACGGGGGGGGGTACCTGCTGGCAATAGGATTGCTATTGGTTATGGCTGTTCGCCACAAAGACATGGCAGTGGCAATTTCGGATTGGAAGTCAGTAACACCGTATTTCTTTTTTGAGATTGTATTTCCGGCTTTTTTGTTGTTTGGTTTTTGGTTTCTCTATAATATCATTAAAAAACAGCAAAACGCAGAGACATTTTTGCTGTGGTTTACACTGGCAGGCTCTTATGTGGCAATATCTTGGGGCTGTGGAAATTCCGGTGGATTAGCAGAGGGACAGGCAACAACAGGAGTGGCATTTGTTGTTGCATTTATTCTGTATGGACTAAGCTATCAGTGGCTTCAGATATTACAGGTGGTAGCGGTAGTCGCTTGCATCGGCTTAACGATTCAATCTTGCACCAAAAAGATGGTGAATACCTATAATTGGTGGGGAGCAGATGAAGCAGATTTTTGGGCAAGTGAGAACAATATAGAAGATGTTCCGCTGCTGAGCAAAATTCGGGCATCTACAGATACAAAGGCTGTGTATGAGGAAATCTGCAAGGAAATAACAGAGGGAGTGCAGGAAGATGAAACCATCTACTGCTTCCCGCAAATTCCCATATTTTATAGTTTATGCAACCGCTGGGATCCGGGGGTACGCTCTAAAGTAGAATGGTTTGATGTGTCTACGGATGAAGCAGTAGAAGCAGACATTGATATTCTAAAAGAATCACCACCCAAGGCAATCCTTATGTACAATGTGGGTGATGATGTCTATGAGGCCCATGAAAGCGCATTTCGCAAGGGGCAAGCATCCGGAACCAGAAAGATGAGAGACTTTTTGTATGATTTTGCGTATGCTAATGGGTATGAATTTATCGGCAATTACACTACAGGAAATAATGAACTTACACTTTGGATTCAGAAAGACAATCGTAATGTGAATCTGATTGATGCGTTTGATGGTGGTGATGGCACAATTGATAACCCCTATAAATTACATACTGCTGAACAATTGCGCTTGTTTAGTAAGATGGTAAATGAGGGGAGAACTTTTGGCGGTCAATATATCGAACAAACAGCGGACATAGACCTCGCCAATCAAGATTTTACGCCAATCGGTGAATATTCCGGTAACAACTATTTCTGTGGCACATACAATGCTGCCGGCCATGTGATTCGCAATCTAAAGATTGAAACGAATGATAATGCAGCCTTATTTGGACGACTTGGCGGTAAAGTATATAATCTGGGAATAGAAGGTGGAAATATCACAGGCGCTTATATCGGTGGAATTGCAAGCCATGCCGTTAAAGATACAGCAGCAATAATTAACTGCTATACAGATATTTCTATGGATGGAATACGTGCAGGCGGTATCGCCGATAATTTTGTAGGAACTGTCGGAAATTGCTTTAGCGTAGGGTTGATACATGGTACGGATAATGCAGATGTATTGAGCTTTAGCCAATATAAAGAGGTACAAAGCGTTTATTCCGTTAAGGAAAAAAATAGTCAGGACTTCGATACACAAAGTACAGATGATGTCAGAATTACATATTGTACGGAAGAAACAATGAAAAATGGAATATTGGTACAACGATTGAATGATTCTATTTATTCGATAGGTACAGAACTACAAAAGAGCGATGGTACTGAAGATAATGACCAAGAAACAACAATTGAGTTGGTACGGTGGAAACAGGGAACGGATGGACATCCGGTTTTCGATGTGCCATCGTAATTGAAGCAGAAAAATAAGAAAGGCAGACAATCAAATGAAACAGCGTTTAGCGGATTATGTGGCGGACTTTCTGGCGGCGCGCGGTGTGACGGATGTTTTCTCCGTCGTGGGCGGCGGCGCTATGCACCTGAACGATGCGCTGGGCCATAACCCCCGGCTGCATGTGACCTACAACCACCATGAGCAGGCCTGCGCCATTGCGGCGGAAGCCTACGCCCGGCTGGAAAATAAGATCGCGGCGGTCTGCGTGACCACCGGCCCCGGCGGCACCAACGCGCTGACCGGCGTCGTGGGCGGCTGGCTGGACTCCATCCCCATGTTCATCGTCTCCGGCCAGGTGCGCTATGACACCACGGCCCGGTACGCCTTGCAGTACACCGGCACGCCGCTGCGCGCCATGGGCGACCAGGAGTACGACATCACCAAGTCCGTCCAGTACATGACGAAGTTCGCCGCCATGCTGGAGGACCCCAAGGACATTCGCTACCTGCTGGAAAAGGCGTGGCATCTGGCTACAACGGGCCGCCCCGGCCCGGTCTGGCTGGACATCCCGGTCAACTTCCAGGGCGGCTACATCGAGACTGACGAGCTGCGCGGCTATGACCCCGCCGAGGATGACGCCCAGCTGCCCCCGTCGGTGGACGACGCCACGATCCGGACGATTCTGGAAAAAATCAAGAACGCCAAACGGCCAGTGTTCCACGCGGGCTATGGCATCCGCCTGTCCGGCGGGTATGCGGCGTTCCGCTCCGTGGCGGAAAAGCTCAACATCCCCATCGTCACCTACTGGAACGCCGTGGACCTCATCGAGGATGACAATCCGCTGTACTGCGGGCGCGCCGGCAACATGGGTGACCGCCCAGGCAACTGGGCTATCCAAAACGCAGACTTGATTCTGGCCGTAGGAACGCGCATTTCTATCCGCCAGGTCGGCTACAACTGGAAGACCTGGGCCCGCGCGGCAGAGGTCATCATGGTGGACATTGACCAGGCCGAGCTGAAAAAGCCGACCCTGCACGTCGAAATGCCGGTCTGGGCCGACGCGAAGGACTTTTTGACCAAGCTGGATAAGGTCGCCGCGGCCCCCGTGAACGCGGGCGGCGAGTGGCTGGCCACCTGCCAGCGCTGGAAACGTGACTACCCCGCCGTGTTGCCCCGCCAGTGGGAGGAAAACGGCGAGACCGCCAACGTCTACGCCTTTGTGCGCTATTTAAGCAGTCGCCTGCCGGAGAACAGCCTGACCGCGGTCTCCAACGGTGCGTGCTGTGTCGTCGGTAACCAGGCGTATGTCATCCAGAAGGGCAGCCGGATGGCAAACAACAGCGCCATTGCCAGCATGGGCTACGGTCTGCCCGCAGCCATTGGCACCTGCATCGGCGGCGGACGCCGCCAGACGATCTGCCTCGAGGGCGACGGCTCCATCATGATGAACCTGCAGGAACTGCAGACCATCCTGACGAACAAGCTGCCTATCAAAATCTTCCTCATCAACAACAACGGTTACCACTCTATCCGCCTGACGCAGAACAACCTTTTCAAGGAGCACTGCAAGGTCGGCATCGGCCCCGAGAGCGGCGACCTGTCCTTCCCGGAGTTTGAAAAGATTGCAAAGGCGTTTGGCTACCCTTACTACAGCGCCCACAGCAACGCCGAGATGAAGCAGGCCGTGGACACGGTGCTGGCACTGGACGGCCCGGCTTTCTGCGAGATTTTCACCGACACGAAACAGGTCTGGGAGCCCAAGAGCAGCACCAAGCGCCTGCCCGACGGCACGCTGGTCAGCCCCCCGTTGGAGGACCTGGCCCCCTTCCTGCCGCGTGAGGAGCTGGAAAAGCAGATGTTCATCCCGCTGATGCCGGAAGTGTAAGGGAGTGCATGATTCAAAAATGGCAAGCATTCAAAGACAAATCCGAACCGCCATCATCACCGGCCCTACGGGGGCAATCGGGATGGCGCTGTGTGCAAAGCTGCTGGCGGAGGGCGTGACGGTCTACGCGGTCACCCACCCGGGCAGTGCGCGGGCGGCGCTGCTGCCGCAGGACGCGCGGCTGCATGTGGTGCCCTGCGATGCGGCGGAGTTGGCCGCGCTGCCGGAGCTGATCCCGGAAAAGGCCGATGCGTTCTTCCACTTTGCGTGGGCGCATACGATCGGCCCGGGCCGCAACGACATGCCGGCGCAGATCGAGAACATCCGCTACACCATTGCGGCCTGCCGCGCCGCAGCGCAGCTGGGCTGCCAGGTCTTTATCGGGGCTGGCAGCCAGGCCGAGTATGGCCGCGTGGAGGGTGTGCTGACCGCGCAGACCCCCTGCTTCCCGGAGAACGGCTACGGCATGGCCAAGCTGTGCGCCGGCCAGATGAGCCGCGTCGAGTGCCAGACGCTGGGCATGGCCCATATCTGGACGCGCATTTTGAGCGTCTACGGCCCGCACGACGGTCCGGCCACGATGATCAGCGGAACCATCCGTAAGCTGCTGCACGGCGAGAAGCCCGCTCTGACCGCGGGCATCCAGCAGTGGGACTACCTGTACGCCGCCGACGCGGCAGCTGCGTTCTACGCGCTGGCCGTCAGCGGACAGGACGGCAGAGTCTACCCGCTGGGCAGCGGCACGGCCCGCCCGCTGAAGGACTACATCGAGGCGCTGCGCGACGCCATCGACCCGGCGCTGCCGCTGGGCTTGGGGGAGGTCCCCTACGGCCCGCTGCAGGTCATGCACCTGCAGGCGGACACGTCGGCCTTACAGGAGGACACCGGCTGGCGGCCCGCGACCCCGTTTGAAGAAGGAATCCGCGAAACCATTGAGTGGGTAAGGAAAGAGACAAAATGAGTGAGAAAAAGACGATTTCGGTAATGATCCCCTGCTACAACGAGGAGCAGAACGCCCGCCCCATCTATGAGGCTGTGCGCGATGAGCTGGTCAAGAGCTGCCCGAACTACGACTATGAGATTTTGTTCATCGACAATAAGAGCGAGGACGGCACCCGTGCCATCATCCGGCAGATCTGCGCCGAGGACAAGCACGTCAAGGCCATCTTCAACGTCAAGAACTTCGGCCAGTTCAACAGCCCGTACTACGGCATGATCCACACCTCCGGCGATTGCACGATCACGATGTGCGCCGACTTCCAGGACCCTGTGGAGATGATCCCCAGGTTTGTGGCCGAGTGGGAAAAGGGCTACAAAATCGTCATTGGCCGCAAGACCCAGAGCAAGGAAAACCCGGTCATGTACTGGCTGCGCGGCTGCTACTACAAGCTCATCAAGAAGATGAGCAGCTGCGAGCAGATCGAGCAGTTCACCGGCTTTGGCCTGTACGACAAGAGCTTTATCCAGACGCTGCGCAACCTGAAGGACCCGACGCCCTTCATCCGCGGCATTGTGGCCGAGCTGGGCCCAGAGCGCAAGGAAATCGAGTACACCCAGCCCCAGCGCCGCGCGGGCAAGACCCACAACAACTGGTACAGCCTGTACGACGCCGCTATGCTGAGCTTTACCAGCTACACCAAGGCCGGTATGCGCATTGCAACGTTCGCGGGCTTCCTGGTGGCGGGGCTGAGCTTTCTGGTCGGCCTGTTCTATCTGATTGCCAAGCTGCTGTTCTGGCAGAGCTTCCGCGCCGGGTACGCGCCGACGATGATCGCCATCTTCTTTATGGGCGGTATTCAGCTGGCGTTCCTGGGCTTTTTGGGTGAGTACGTCATGGCTATGAACACCCGCATCATGAACCGCCCGCTCGTTGTGGAGGAAGAACGCCTCAACTTTGGGCCGGACGACCAGTGACCGGCATGAAGCAGGAGCTTGGGTATTTCCTGAAAAACGCGAAATTCCGCGCGGCGCTGGGGCTGACCCTGCTGCTCAGCTACGGCTATGCCATCGCCACGACACGGGTCAGCATTGACTCGCTGGAAGGGGACCGCTACATCGGCACGGGCGGCGTCATGCTGTCCACCGGACGGTTCGGCATGAACCTCTGGGCCGCGGTGCTGGGCTACGGCAGGGCCGAGCCGAGTTATGCCTTTGGCATTGACCTGCTGGCGGCGCTGCTGCTGGCGCTGGCGGCGGTGAGCTTCTGTGCGCTGCTGCGCAAGGCCGCACAGGATCGCATCAGCATGTTCGGCTATGGACTGTTTGCCTGCCTGTTTGTCTCCTACCCGCTGATGAATGAAATTTGGGAGTACAGCGGCGCGAATGTCTGCGTCTGCGGCGGCTATTTGCTGGATGCCGCTGCGCTGAATCTGCTGTGGGACGCGCGCCAGCCCGGCGTGCCGTGGCGCGGCAGGGCTCTGCGCATGGGCGCGGCGGCGCTCTGCCTGATGGTGGTCTGCTCGTCCTATGAGTCACTGGCGGCGGTGTTTGTGCTGGCTGTCTTTGCGCTTTTAACGCTGGAGCAGCTGTTGGCCGCCGAGCGCCCGCGGCTTGCGGCGGTCCTGACCGAGGGACTGTGGTACGCGGCGGCGCTGGTCGGCGGGCTCTGCCTGCGCGTGCTGGTGACGTCGGGCATCCATCTTGTGCTGCCGCAGGCTGCGGCCAACGGCGCCACCGAAATTTTGTGGGCGTTCTACCCATTTGTCTATCTTGCAAAGCTGCTTGTCAAGAGCATTCTGATTAACTACGCACTGCGCGGCTGCTTCTACCTGCCCATTGCTGAATTGGCGGTGGCGGCGCTTGTATTTATCGTACTGGTTATCGCGCTTGCTGTGCGCAAAAAGCGGCCTTTGCTGCTGCTCACCGGTGCGGGAATCCTGCTCTCACTGGTGCTGCTGTCGTTTGTGCAGGGGAAGTGCTCGCCCTACCGCACCTGTCAGGTGTTTGCGCTGTTTGTGGCGCTGGCGGGGCTGGCCGTGTATGAGCTGCTGCGCCGCGCTGCGGCCCGGCGGGCTGTGCTGCTGGGCAGCGTGCAGCTGCTGGCGGTGCTGCTCTGTCTGCACCAGGCCATGTACCTGAACCATCTGCTGGCCGTCGATTACCAGCGTTCCGAGCAGGAGGCCGCCGTGGTGCGCACTCTGGGCACTGAGCTTGTGCGCGACTACGGCACCGACAAGCCCGTGGTGCTGGTGGGCCGTTACGCGCTGGGGGAGAATATCACCCGGTACACGACGGCTGACCCGATGCAGCACCCGCTGTACCGCTTTTTCCGTGAGCACACGAGCTGGGAGAGCGGCGACACCGTCAAGTACGTCGACACCAACTGCAACTCGGTGCTGAACTGGTCGGTCACGGCCTTCTCCGAGGTGGACGACGTCTACGGTCAGGCAGCGGAGCACCTGTTCCGCTACTATGGCTTTGCTTTGGACATGACCCACAGCGCTGCCCTGCATGAGCAGGCGCAGACCTACGCCGACGCACACGACCTGCCGGGATACCCCCGGGCGGGGGCGATTGTCGATTGCGGGGACTATGTGCTGGTAAATCTGCAATAAGAATACCGCGGAAAAGTTTGCGCTTCTCCGCGGTTTTTGCTTTCTTTCTGTATTTTGCCGATGCTTTCAGCCGGTCACGGTCTCAAAGGGCTTCGTCAGGTGCCCGTTCCTGTCGGCTTCGCAGGCGCAGCGGGCCTACTTCAAATACTCCACCAAAAACGCCACTGTCGTCGCCCGCAGCGCTTTGTCCAGCGCGGCGGCGGTGGCGGCGTCCTCGGATAGATAGTTGTGGTTCCCCTCGGCAAACGGCTCCAGCACGACCCTGCCGTCGGGCAGGCTCTCGACGGCGGCTATCGTCTCGGCCTGGGTCGTGTCGCTCAAAATGCCCTCATGCCCGGTGTAGGTCAAAAGTGTCGGCAGGGCGCTCTCCCGCAGGGCGGCGTTCGGGTCGGAATCGCGCATCTCGGTGAACAGCGTTCCGCTGACATCGACGCCCCAGGTGCTGATGCTGCCGCTCGCCTCGGCCTCGGCGGCCAGCGCTTCCACGGCGGAAAAGTCGTCGATGTTCAAAAACTCCATGCCGCGCAGGCCCGCGCCGTTGGCGGGGCTCCACAGCGCCAGCGCCGTGATGCCGCCCCTGCGCTGCGGGTAGAGGCTGGCCAGCCGTCCGCCCATGCTGTGGCCCACCAGCGCTGTGCGGTCCGTGCCGTAGGTCTGCTGCATGTAGGTGATGGCGCTCTCGACGTCGTCGGTCATGTTGGACAGCGTGTAGGCCGTGAACGGCTCGGTGCTGTTGCCGCAGCCGGGAAAATCCAGCCGCACCGTCGCAATGCCCTGGGCGGCCAGATCGGCGGCCAGCGGCGCAAAGTGGCCGTCGCCGCTGCGGCTGCCGGTAAAGCCGTGGCAGAGCACGACGAGCGGCAGCGCCTCCCCGCGGGCCAGCTTGCCGGGCAGCTGTACCGTGGCGTAAATGTCCCCGCGCGTACCGGGTATGGTAACGTCCTGCGCTTTCGGTGCGGGCGTCAGTAGAAAAAGCGATGCCGCCACGCAGAGCGCCAGCGCGGCAATGCAGCCTGCAAGGGTATAAAAAGCGCGTTTATGCGTTTGTTTGTGCATAGAATTACCTCCGTAATGCCTCTATTAAAGCCTATGCGGGGCAAAAAGTCAAGACGCACAGAATACACACAAAAAAACAGGTGACAAACCCGGGGCGGATGTGGTATACTAAAGATTACAAATTGGTTAAAAAGTCAGACCCGGGGCGCAGGCGCAGCCTTGCCCCGGCTTTTGTCCTGTTTTACCGGAGGTGCTTGACTACGAATTCTATAGCGAACCGTATCCCCCGCCTGCTGGCTATGCTGTTTGTGCTGCTGGGGCTGTTCTGCGCGGCGGCACTGCCCGCCCATGCGGAGGACTACGACACGGTGCTGGACCGCCTGTCCCGCCTGCAGGCGCTGGCGCGGGAGTACTCGGCCGGTCAGGCCGACACGCCCGACCCGATCGAGCTGACGCTGGCCTACACCCGCACGGGGGAGTACAACTCCACGATCTGGCAGCTGACCGCCGGTGTGCGCGACGCCGGGTTTGAGAGCTACGTCAACAGCAGCGACCCCGAGCTGGCGTCGCTGCAGAATATGAACACCGTCGTCCTGCCCAACGGAGAGAGCATCGACTTTGGGCACCTGCTGGCGTCGATGAACCTTGTCTACAACGGCATACCCATCACGGGCAGCTGGGGCGGCGACTGTGAGGAGCTGGCCAGGCAGTATTACGGCCAGGCCGGCGATGCCGCGGGCTACGCCGAGACGATGCGCGCTTCCTTTAATAAAGACGATGACGGCACGCTGAGCCGCTTCAGCAACGGGGACCTGCGGGCGGACCTCGACTCCGTCGTCGTCGGCTCCAAGGTGACAAAGGACACCGACCTGGCCGAGGCGCTGCGCAGCTACTACGCGAATCTGACCGAGTATGACCGCGTCAAGGAGTTCATCTCCCTGAGCTTCGGCACGGTGGATACCTCGAGCACGGCCTTTGCGGACGCCGTGTACAGCGCTCTGCTGGAGGATTCCGGTATGCAGCTGCTGTTCTATATGAACGGTATGTGGACCGTCAAGGGCTGGCAGATCAAGGACGACTACGCCCCCGCCGTGCGCGGCGCAACAGACCTGTTTGCCGAGTACCTGGCCAACGCGGTCAATCACGAGAAGATCAAGAGCGAGACGAATGACCGTCTGGTTGCCATGGGCGGGCAGGCACTGGCCGATGCGCTGGAGGCGTTGGGCGACACCGACGCCGCCCAGGCCGCACTGACCGCCGCCGAGGAGATGGCCAATAACGCCCAATCGACGGTTTCCTCCGGCTCGGATGTGGTCTCCGCCGCGCGGGAGAATTTGCAGACAAATTTTAACGTGAAGGTCTTCCAGCTGATTTTGCTGATTGCGGCAGGGCTGGCAGCGTTCATGCTGGTGTTCAGCATGGTGATGTTTGTGGTGCACCGAAAAGAAAATTGAGTTTGGACTGCGTGCCGCTCTCTTGTGGGAAAGAGAGCGGCACGCTTTTTCTGTTCACACCCCGTTCACATTCCGTATATTCACCCCGAGTTATCCACGGCGTATAACGGTTATCCACCGTGGAAATGTTGAAAACCCCGTGGAAAGCGTGGAAAACTCTGCCGCCCGGACCCGTTCAAAAGCGGAAAACCGGGAAAATCTACGTAGAAAAAACGTTTATTTTCCACATTTTCCACAGCGGCGCTGTTGAAAACTGTGGAAAGCCGGGGAAAACGCGAATTGCGCTTTTTGCAACACAAAATACACATTTTGTAAATAAGGGCTTGCACTCGCCGCGCGACAGCGCTATAATAAACCTAATCATCACCCGCACTGCTGTGCGGCGGTGCGCTTGAATATAAAAGGGAGAGTGTGAAATTATGTTGGACATTAAAATCACCAAAACGACCCATCCGAAGGAAAAGCCGCAGGACGAGTCGAAGCTCGGCTTCGGCAAGCAGTTCAGCGACCACATGTTCCTGATGGACTATACCGCGGGCGAGGGCTGGCATGATGCCCGCATCGTCCCCTATGGCCCGTGGGAGATGGACCCGGCTACCACCGTGTTCCACTATGCCCAGGAAATTTTTGAAGGCATGAAGGCCTACCGTACCGCCGAGGGCAAGATCCAGCTGTTCCGCCCCGAGTGCAACGCGAACCGTTTCAATGATTCTGCGGACCGTCTGGGCATGCCCCCCATCCCGCCGGAGGATTTCGTCCAGGCTGTCAAGGCACTGGTCGATGTTGACCGCGACTGGGTGCCCCATTCTGACGGTGCATCCCTCTACATCCGCCCCTTCTGCATCGCTACCGATGTGGGCCTGGGCGTCCACGCCGCCAAGCATTACCGCTTTGCCATCATCTGCGCACCTTCCGGTGCGTACTACGCCGAGGGTCTGGACCCTGTCCGCATCTATGTCGAGGATGAGTACATCCGCGCCGCCCCGGGCCTGACCGGCTTTACCAAGTGCGGCGGCAACTACGCTGCTTCCATCAAGGCTG
>OGCO01004649.1_pt1 | contig 14355 bp, 13 predicted proteins | sample 1570171 | NCBI WGS metagenome assembly OGCO01 (sample SAMEA4370583, study PRJEB24528) | human gut metagenome | reverse complement strand
GCAGCCGCCGGAGCGGTGCTTAAGCCGTAAGGCGGGAATTGTGCGGTGTTGCCCTTGGTTTTCAGATACGCCTTAGCCCGCCAAAAAGGCCGCAAACTTTTTGTGCAGTTCTTCCTCGCTCAGGGTTGGGCTGTCCACCGTCAGTTCGCGCGCCAGGTCCAGGGCAAAAATACCCATGATGGATTTTGCATCCACGCAGTAGCGCCCGGAATGCAGGTCCACATCTCCGGGCACAGTGGCCGCAATGCGGTTAAACTCTTTCACTTCACCAATGCTGTTCAGCCGGATGGTAACACTTGCCATTGCCAGTTTGCTCTCCTTTTTGCCGCGGGCATCTGCGGTGTTCTGCCGCCAAAAGCCCGGCTAAAATGTAATGTTCAGCTGCTTGATGCAGGCAGCATCCTCTTTGGTGCCGCCGCGGGCGTACAGGGCCAGGCGCGCGCCGGTCCAGGTTGCCTTGGCAACGGGTTGGGCTCCGCCCAGCGGCACTGCGGTGCCATCTGCTGCCAGCAGGGCATACTGCACCTGCTTGGCAGCCGTTATTTTCATTGTAACGGTTATTTCATCCGTGTCAACCATTTTTTCGGCAAGGATCGTTTCTTCTGCATCGCCGGTGGGGGCAAGGTCTTTCACCATGCCCTGTACCAACTGCACGGTGCAGCCCTGCGCGGTGCGGCAGAGCTCAATGGCGGAATATTTCTGCCCCATCACGCTAAGCCCTACTTTAGCTCCGGCGCCGCACCCGGCCAGGCCAAGGGTAACGTTTGCGGTAAAATCCGCTGCAGGCAGCATCTGACTGAGCACATTGGGCTGCCGCCACAAACTTCCGCTGGCCCCGCAGACCAGATGCAGTGCATCCCCCGCCACCGGGCGCAGCCAGGCTTCGGGCTGGGGGTTGGCCTGCCATTGCCATTGCAGGCCGGGCTTGCCGTTTGTAAAGCTGTCCCCTATTTGCAGGCCGGGACCAGCTTCGCCTTTGGGGCAGTCCCACTCGGTCACCGGCTCGCCGATGCCATCGCCGTTTTGTTCCAGGCCGATGAACGGCCAATCGCTGTGCCAGCACATAGGCTGCAGGTGTACCACGCGGCCCAGTTCAAACCGGTCCTGGAAATGCAGGAACCAATCGCTGCCGTCCGGCGCTGTGACCCATGCGCCCTGGTGGGGGCCGTTGATGGAGCTGGCCCCCTGGTGCATGACGATTTTTTCCTCATACGGGCCGTACACATTGCGGGCGCGCAGCACGGTCTGCCAGCCGTATTCCACACCGCCTGCCGGGATAAAGATGTAATACCAGCCGTTGCGCTTGTACATTTTGGGACCTTCGGCGGTGGGCTGGCTCAGGGTGCCATCAAACACGATGGGGCCGTCCTCCACCACTTCCAGCGTTTCGGGATCCAGGCGGGAAAGCTGGATCTTGTGCTTAATGCCGCAGCGGCTTTTGGCAAAGGCGTGGGCCATATACACGCTGCCGTCATCGTCCCACAGGGGGCAGGGATCGATCCACCCGCTGGCGGATTTTACGCAGTGCAGCGCACTCCAGGGGCCGGCGGGGTCGGTGGCTTCGGTGTAAAAAATGCCCTCGTCCGGCAGGGGAATGAATGCATAGAACCTGCCCGCATGGTAGCGCAGCGCCGGGGCCCAGGTGCCGCAGCCATGGGCGGGCTGGGCATAGCGGTCAAATGGCAGCCGCTCCACGCAGTTGCCGATGCGCTCCCAGTGGACAAGATCCTTGCTGTGCAGCACCGGCACGCCGGGCAGGTAGGTAAAGCTGGAAGAGATCAGGTAATAGTCCTCCCCCACGCGGATGGCGTCGGGGTCACTGAAATCCATGGGCAGCACCGGGTTCTGGTAGCAGCCATTTTTGATATCGGTCACATAACGGTCCATTGCTTTTATCCTTTCTTGTGTTCGATTTCCAGCAGCAGCTCACATGCAGCTTCCAGCACGCAGGCGGAAGCCCACAGATTGTGGCTGAACCAGCTGCTGAACGGTCTGCCATCACTGAAGCGCTCCACATCCAGCCCATCGCTGGGGCACCAGCGTTCCGACAAAATGCCGTAACGGCCATAGCCGGTGGCTGCGGGGTACAGTTCCAGGCATTGCAGCATCCAGGCGGCAGAATCCGCCGCGCGGCTGGCGTAATAGCCGTCACCCGTCACCCGTGCCAGATAGCGAAGGTCAGTGTCAATAATAACCCCCATGGGGTGGATATGCGGGTTGGAAACCGAGGTAACGGCGCCACCGCAGGCGGACCACCCCTGGTTCAGCGGGGTGTGTTCCGGGTAGGTCTTATAGCCATAGCGCCACAGGAACTCGTACCCGGCGCTGTCTTTCATATATTGCAGGAATTCGGCCTTGCCGGTCTGCTCATACAGCAGGCGGCTGCCGCGCATGAAGGCCAGGTTGCCCTCCTCATCCACAGCTTTCCAGGTGTCCATGGGGGTACCGTAACAGTTCAGGTCCTTGACAAAGGTATGGTAGTAATCCAGCGCTTTTTCGGCGGAGTGCAGGCAGCGTTCTTCGCCGGTCAGGCGGTAGAGGTAAACCAGCGCCGGGGCAAACCAGCAGCCCGCAAAGCCGCTCCAATCCAGCACTTTGCGTTCCTGGGTGGAGTAAGTATAGCCGAAAGCGCCGTCTGCGCGCTGCAGATCCATGACGGTATGCAGCACCTTTTGGGCTGCATCCATCCATTTGGCCGGGCAGGGTTTGCCGTTTTGGTGCAGATAATCCATCGTTTTGGTCAGGTAGTGGACGGCGCTGCCCACTGTATAGGCACAGTGGCAGTCTTTGACCAGGCCGTACCCGGTCCACCAGCCGTTCACCTGGCTGCCCGCGGCATTGGGGGCCATCAGGTCGTTCAGCAGGCCGGAATTTTCGTTATACGCATCGGCAATGCGGTCAAACAGCTGTTCGCCACTCATGGCCGCGGCCAGCGGCGCTTCGGCATCCGCGCCAAGGGCATCGCGGCAGAGCACCAGCGGATAGGCCAGCACGCCGCCACCCGTCCAGCCGATCTCCGTCACCAGCCGCCAGGGGCGCATCTCGGTCTCCCTGGGCGGGCGGCAGCAGCGGTTGGTATACTCCCCCGCCGCCGCGTCAAAGTTCTGGTAGGCAAAGGTGTCCAGCATACCCTGCACGGCCTGGCGCAGGGTATTGCGGGGGACGGCGCGGTCCTGGTGGCGGGCGTATTCCTGCCGGATGATCTCATGCAGCTCGGTTCGCGGGCCGCTGTGCAGGTAGATCCTGCCGCTGGTCTGCGCCTTGCAGGCCATGCTGCGGGTGGACGGCGCCGGGGTGGAGCGGTTTTTGAAGGTGGTGGGGTCGTTGGTGTACCCCAGGCTGATGCCGAACGCATCCGGCAAAGCGGCAAACACACCGTTGCGGATGATCCCGGCTTCGCTTTCGCTGTAGGGTTCCACCGCAGCGGCGGCCACTCCGCCGTCCCAGCAGAGGGCGGCGAGCGGCATGGCGGCGCGGTCCGCACGGAATTCCCACAGCGGCGCACAGAACGCCACCTCGTGGTGGTCCTTCGTCAGCAATGGAAATTCGCCGGGTTTGGCTTCCGCGGCGTGGTTATCGCCGTAAATATTGCAGGGGATCACATGGAAATAATCGCTCTGCCCCGGCACAGCCAGCCACATGCGCAGCTGGGTGGGGTTGGGCGCATCCATTTGCAGGGTGTAGCACAGCGTATCGCCAGCGGGGGTGAACTGCGCACTGTAATGCGCACCGTTCAGCGTCCAGTCAAAGCCGGACTGTGTGCAGGCCGTTTCCGGCACCGGCACCCAGGCATCCTCGATCCGGCAGGCAAAGCTGACGTTTAATGTTTGGGAATTCAGATCCAGTTTCATTATGATACCTCAACAAAAAATGCGGGCCGGGCAGTGCCGGCCCGCAACGGGTCAATGATTTTTAGGAGGAACAAACAAAAAAGAGGAAAACGAAAATCAGCCTTTCAGGCCGGAGGTTGCAATGCCTTCCACAAAATATTTCTGTGCGGCAAAGAAGAGGAGAACCAGCGGCAGAACCGCCACGCAGGCCATGGCCATAACGCGGCCCCACACCACAACACTCTCCGCGTCAACGGAAAGGCGCAGCGCCAGCGAGATGGTGTATTTTTTGACCGAGTTGATGAAGATCAAGGAGTTGAAGTAATCGTTATAGGTCCACAGGAATTGGAACAGGCCAGCGGAGAAGAGGGCCGGCTTCATCAACGGCAGCAGGATCTGCCAGAAGATGCGGAAGGTGCCACAGCCATCAATGCAGGCGGATTCGTCCAGATCGCGGGGGATGCCGCGCATGAACTGGATGAGCTGATAGATGAAGAATGGGTAGCAGGCCAGCAGGGCGGGCACCCAGAATGGCATGTAGGAATCGACCCAGCCGAACTTGTTGAACAGAACGTAACGCGGGATGATGATGACCGAGTTGGGAAGCATCAGGGTGGCGATCAGGATGGCAAACAGCTGCTTTTTGAACGGGAAGTTGAACCGTGCAAAGCCATAGGCAACCAGCGCACTGGAAGCGATGGTCAGCAGCGTGGTGGGGATGACCATGATAAAGGAGTTGATGAAATAGGTTGCATAGGTATAAATACCGGCGCTTTTCCAGCCGTCAATAAAGTTCTGGAAGCTGAAGCTTTTGGGCATCAGTGCAATGGAGCCAAAAATTTCATCGTTGGTTTTGAACGCGGCCGAAATCATCCATGCAATGGGGAACAGCAGCACGCAGCCAATCAGGATGATGACCAGATAGGTCAGCACCAGGTTCAGGGTCTTTTTTTGTTGTTTTGTCATAATGCTCACGCGCCCTTTCTCAGCTTTCGTCGCCATAGAAGACCCACCACTTGGAGGTTGCGAACAGCACCAGAGTGATCAGCATGATCACAATAAAGATGATCCAGGAAATGGCGCTGGCGTAACCCATCTTGAAGTAGGAGAAGCCTTCCTTATACAGTTTCATGCCCAGCACATAGGTAGCCTTCATGGGGCCGCCATCGGTGATGACAAAGGCAGAGGTGAAGTTCTGCAAAGCCTGAATGGTCTGCATGATAAGGTTGAAGAAGATGATGGGGGTGATTTGCGGAACGGTGATGCTGAAGAACATCTTGACCTTGCTTGCGCCGTCAATCTCGGCAGCTTCGTACAAATCTGCCGGAACGTTTTTCAGCGCGGCCAGGAACATGACCATGGAAGAACCAAACTGCCAGATCTCCATCATGCAGATGGTGCGCAGGGCTTGATGGGGGTCGCCCAGCCACTGTACGTTGGGCAGGTGCAGGGTGGTCAGGATGGCGTTGATAACGCCGTTATCCATGAACATGATCTTCCACAGCAGAGCAACAGCAACGCTGCCGCCGAACAGGGACGGAATGTAGTACAAAGTACGGATGAGGTTGATGCCTTTGATGTCACGGTTGAGGAACACCGCAACAGCCAATGCCATAACCAGCTTGCCGGGCACGGTGTACAGCGTGTAGGCCAGGGTAACTTTCAAGGAGTTCCAAAACTCATTATCCATGGTGAACAACTGGATGTAGTTGCTCAGGCCGGTGAACGAGGGGGTGCCGGTGATTTTGTAGTTGCAGAACGAGTAAACCAGCGAGCTTAAAAACGGGTACAGCTGCAGGACCAGCATACCGATGATCCACGGGGCCAGATAAGCAAACGCCGCGTAATCGCGCTTGGTATAGTGCTTGATTTTGGTTTGTTTTGTCATAGGATCACACCTCTTTGGAAAAAATCCGCCTTTTTACTGGTGTAGCTGAAAACAAAGAAAATGACGGATATTTCGCAAACACAAGCAGGATTTAAGGCAAAGAGCCGCAGGAATCCTTTGTGGATTCCAAGGTTTTTTAACGCAAAATCCGGCTGTGTTTGTAGAAATAAGCTAAATTTTCGACTTTTTAGATACACCTAAGAGAGTGAGGAAAGTTATCATGAATACAACTGCTTCCAACGCCCGCCTGCACAAGATGGTGGGCTGCGCCCTGTTTGCCGCCCTGACCGCTGTTTGCAGCCAGCTGGCTATCCCTATGCCGTGGGGCGTGCCGATCAATCTGGCACTGTTTGCCGTGTACATGGCGGGCACCATGCTGGGCCCCGTATGGGGTGCCGCCAGCCAGCTGGTTTACCTGCTGCTGGCCGCTGTGGGTGTTCCCGTTATGGCCGGTATGCAGGGCGGCCCCACTGTTCTGCTTGGCAAAACCGGCGGCTATGCCATCGGCTACCTGCTGGCCGCGCTGATTGCCGGTGCCTTTGCCGCCAAGCTGCCCCGCAAGTTCGGCTGGCTGGCCTTGGGCTGCGTGGTTGGCTGCGCCGCCTGCTATGTGCTGGGCACCATCTGGTTTATGGTGCTGACCGGCCTTGACCTGCCCACCAGCCTGACTTACTGCGTGATTCCCTACCTGCCGGGCGATGTGATCAAGATTGCCCTGGCCAGCCTGCTGACCATCCAGCTGGACAAGCGCATGCCGAAGATCTGAGCTTATCTTCTCCCATGTTTTCTGCGCACCCCTTACTGATAAGGGGGTGCGCTTTTTTTGCTGCCTACCTGCCGCGCTTTATTGCACCCACTTCCTGCACATGGTATAATGGTTACACTACACAAAACATGAGGTACGCCAATGAAATGGATCGCTGTTGATTACGGGGAGCGCCGCACGGGGCTGGCGGTATGTGATGCTTCGGAGCTGATCGTTACGCCTGTTACCCCGCAGATTGAGGAAAAAAGCCTGAACAAAGTAGCGGAGGCTGCCGCCGCTGCCCGGCTGGCCCAGGGGGCCGAGGGCGTTGTGTGCGGCCTGCCCCGCAACATGGACGGTACCGAGGGTTCCCGCTGCGTAAAAAGCCGCCGCTTTGCCGCGCGGCTTGCCACTGCCTGCGGGGTGCCCGTTGTGCTGTGGGATGAACGCCGCACCACGGTAACGGCGGCAGGCATTCTTTCGGCCAACAGCACCTTTGGCGCAGACCGCAAAGCTCGGCTGGATTCGGTTTCCGCCGCAGTGATCTTGGAAAGTTTTCTGGCATGGCGCAAAGCCCACCCTGGCGAAGAACCGCCGGAGGTTGCCGCGCCCACTGCCCCGGAGCAAGCATAACAAGGAGGTTTTCCCATGCCTGAAGCACTTACCCGCATCCCCACCCATGCCGCCATTATTGTGGACGGCAACCGCCGCTGGGCCAAGAACCGCGGCCTGCCCGCCAGCTTTGGCCACAAGGCCGGTTTTGACCGCCTGAAAGAGATCACCCGCTATGCTGTGGGTGACTGCGGCATCAAGGTGCTGAGCCTGTATGTTTTTTCCACCGAGAATTTTGCCCGCGATGCCAAGGAAGTCGGCTACCTGATGGACCTATTTGCCAATAACTTCCGCACCATTGCCGAGGAAATGAACGAGCGCGACTGTCAGGTACTGTTCAGCGGCCGCCGTGAAGGGCTGCAGCAGCGCGTGCTGGACGCTATGGACTACATGATGGACCTGACGAAGGACAACAAGACCGGCATTGTGAACTTCTGCCTGAACTATGGTTCCCACGCCGAGCTGACCGATGCCATGCGCGCCATTGCCGGCGAGGTGCAGAACGGCACTCTGGCCCCGGCTGACATCAACGAGCAGACGATTGAAAGCCACCTGTACCGCCAGCTGCCCCCTGTGGACTTTATGATCCGCACCAGCGGCGAGGAACGCATCTCCAACTTTCTGCTGTGGCAGTGCGCCTATGCGGAGTTCTATTTTACCCCGGTGCTCTTCCCGGATTTCACCAAGCAGTGCTTTGATGAAGCCCTGGCCGAATACGCCCACCGTGACCGCCGGATGGGCGGTAACACCAAAAAGAAATAATCACACAAAAATATCCCACAGGTTTTGGCTGATATGCCATGAAACCTGTGGGATATTTTTTATTGGGCTGCATATTCTATTACTGGGCGCTGGAATCCGAAGCCGCACTGTCGGCGGTATCATCGGCGCTGGGGCCGGGGTAATTATCAATGGTTACCTTGTAAATGGTAACGGTGCTGTCTTCCTGCGGGCGGTAGGTATCGGTTTCGTCCTCATTCTTCACCGTAGGAACACAAGCAATCTGATCCACCACATCCATGCCCGCGTATACCTGGCCAAACACGGTATCGGTGTTATCCAGGTAGGGCAGCCCGCCCGCCGCGGCATAGGCGGAGACCTGCTCATCGGAATAGCCGTTATCTCGCAGTTGCTGCTGCATGGTTTCATCCACGCTGTTTGGCAGGGCTGTGACAAAATAGAACTGGCTGTTGCCGCCCGTCACCTCGCCGCCCTGGGCAAAGGCCGCGCAGAGCGCACCGGCATAGTGGCGCAGGCTGCTGTCCGCTTCCAGCGGGTAGGGGTTATTGGACCAGATGGTCGCGCCGCCGCTGCCCGTTCCGCCTGCATCACCGCCCTGCACGGCAAAGCCGTATTGGGCGCGCCAGATCACCGTATTATCATAGTAGCCGCTGCGGGCCAGGCCCACAAAATTCTGTACCGCCATGGGGGCAGCGTCCGGGTAAAGCACAGCGCGCACCTCGCCAAGGGAAGTGGAAAAGATGGCGATAAAATCCCCGTCAGACGGCTGGGCAAACTGGCGTTCCCCGCTTTCCACTGCGGCGCGCTGCGGGGCTTTATGGCTGGTTTCCGCGCCGGAACAGCCGCACAGCAGCAGGGCAAAAGCCAGCGCCGCAGCCAGCACCGCGGCATGGATGAGTCGTTTCATGGGCATACCCCCTTGGACAAAAATACCGCAATAAATCTTTTTACGGCTCAGCGAATTTATTCAATATATAGAATATTATATCACAGATTTGGTGAAATGAATAGCTTGACGTTTGAGGAAAAACACGGTAAACTAGATACAGACAAAACGAGGGGAAACAACAAAATATGCCCCTTTTTGATGACAGGAGAAACTGACCATGGCAGATGAACTGACCCCCGAAATGCTTCAGGAAGCACAGCCGGATCTTTTGACCCTTGAGGACGAAGACGGCAAGGAATGCACCTTTGAAGTGATCGACGCGACCGAAGTAAACGGCACCCGCTACCTGGCCGTGATCCCCTATCAGGAAGATCCCGAAAGCCTGGACGAAGAGGCCGAACTGATTCTGATGCGGATCGGCACCGATGAGGCCGGTGAATATATGGACATTGTGGATGACGACGAAGAACTTTTGACCGTTGGCAAAGTGTTTGAAGAGCGTCTGCGCGCCATGTATGACATCGACGATGACGATGTGGAAGGCCAGCCCTCTTAACCGCATCGCAGCACTTAGCTAAACCCTGCGTGGTTCGATTTGTTGCAGCTTTATATAATCCTACTAATCAATCTTTGGGAGCCCGGATTTGTCCCCCGCCGGATCGCAGACCTCCCGCCCCGTGTATACACGGCAAGCGGAAGAAGGGAGCGTGATTGCGGGTGCAGGGCACCCACCTGCCATATAACGGTAGGTTTTGATTGGCTGCAGACGGCCGCGCGGGATTTTTTGTACACCTTACAGGGGAAGGGAATGCCTTTCCCCTTTTTTTCGCGCTGCTACGCTGCGCGAAAATGAATAATTCATAATGAATAAAGAATAATGTTGGTGGACCGCCTCGCGTTGCTCGGCTCAAGAAATGCGGCTTGGGCCTATCTTTAATATGCGTGCGTGGCACGCATACCAGCATTATTCTTTATTCTCTATTCTTTCTTAATTTTATCGAAAGGTTGTTGTCGTTTTGGGTAAGCAGATCAAAGCGGGCGAAAAGCTGCCGTTTTTCAAATACGATACCCCGTACAGCGCGGCCAACAGTTTCCGCCAGCTTTTGGCGGAGCATGCACCGCTGGTACTGGTGTTCATGAGCAACTTCGGCCACCCCATCACCCGCACCTTTGTGGGTCGGTATGCCGCCACCTATGACGAGCTGACCGGCGGCAGCCTGGCGCTGGTGGTGCGTTCCCGCGCGGACCGCCTGGCCCGCAGCGTGGGGCCGGATACCCTGCCTTATCCTCTGCTGTGCGATGCGGACGGCGTTCTGTATGACCTGCTGGATATTCCCACCCGCAGCGGAGCGCTGAGCACCTACAGCCTGGAAGCATGGCAGATCATGCGGGATGCCAAGCGCCGCGGCTATCACTCGCCTGCCAACGGTCAGCAGCAGCTGCCGCTGACCCTGGTGCTGGACAAGGACGGCACGGTGCTGTTCAGCCATTACGGTGCCAGCCTGACCGATGTTCCGGCGGACTGCGGTGCGGCCCAGTCCTTGTTGGAAGATCTGGACGTAGCCAAGCCGGTAGATGTGGACGATGCCGATGTGACCATCTATGCGGACCCCGGCGCAGCGCCGGATATTCCCGGCCTGACTCCGCATGTACATGAATACGCCCAGCCGAACCTGGGTGAAACCGGCGTGTTCAGCGTGTTTGACGACGCCTATAAAGACGAAGAGTAAGCAAAACAAAACCCGCGCCCCTTCCGCTGTGTTGTACCACAGCTGGCAGGGGCGCGGTTTTTTATTGCTTTATAGGGTGTTGTTTACTGCATCACTGCGCCCAGGTTGGCGGAAGCCACCATGCGGGCGTAACGGGCCAGCCAGCCGGACTTGACGTTCGGCTCCGGCTGGACGTAAGCAGCCTTGCGGCGTGCCAGCTCTTCATCGCTGACGGCCAGATGGATGGATGCTTCGGGGATGTTGATCTCGATGGTATCTCCTTCTTCAATCAGGCCGATGGGGCCGCCGGAAGCAGCCTCCGGGCTGACATGGCCGATAGCAGCGCCGCGGGAAGCGCCGGAGAAGCGGCCGTCCGTGATCAGGGCCACGGTGGTGTCCAGCTTCATGCCAGCCAGTGCGCTGGTGGGGTTCAGCATCTCACGCATACCGGGGCCGCCCTTGGGGCCTTCGTAACGAATGACCACCACATCGCCGGGTACAATCTTGCCGTCATAGATGGCCTGGATGGCGGTTTCCTCGCTGTTAAACACGCGGGCCGGGCCGGAGTGGACCTGCATTTCCGGTGCAACGGCGCTGCGCTTGACCACACAGCCGTCCGGGGCAATATTGCCCCACAAAATCTGCAGGCCGCCGGTCTTACTGTAGGGATTCTCGATGGAGCGGATGGCCTTATCGTTCATGATGTGGGCACCGGCGATGTTCTCGCCCAGCGTTTTGCCGGTAACGGTGGGAACATCCAGATCCAGCAGCCCGGCCTTAGCCAGCTCTGCCTGCACAGCGGGAATGCCTCCAGCAGCATACAGATCCGGCATGTGGGTGGGGCCTGCAGGAGCCAGGTGGCAGAGGTTCGGGGTCTTAGCGCTGATCTCGTTGAAGAGCTTCAGGTCAATGGGCACACCGGCTTCGTAAGCGATGGCCAGCAGGTGCAGCACCGTGTTGGTGGAGCAGCCCAGGGCCATATCGCAGGTCAGGGCGTTGCGGATGGAGCGTTCGTTGATGATCTGGCGGGCGGTCACATTGTTCTTGACCAGATCCATGATGGCCATACCGGCCTTTTTGCCCTGCTTTTCGGCGGCCTCCACAGTCGATTGCGGCGGGGCACTGCGGCCATAAATGGGGGTGTTTGCGTCCACGTTCCGGCTGGTGGACGTTCTGCTCTCGTCCACGCGGCGGAACTGGGCCTCGTAAACGGTCCGGCCGTCCGATCCGGTCGTGGTGCGGGAGGTATGGGTAAACTGGGATGTCCGCTGTCGAGCACGCTCCTCAAAGTCGGCCATCTTGCCCTCTTTCATCAGCTTATTCATGATGATAAAGGCGATGCCGACAGGCCACATCCCGATGCAAAACGGGATGACGATGGCCCACCAGGGGAACTGGAACGGCTTGTCTGCCGGGCGGGACCGGTTGGAATATTGGTTTTGGTAGCGGCCGTCACTGCCGCTGTAGGGGTGGCCGGGGTCTGTGTAGCGCGGCCCCTCATCCTGATTCTGCATACGATGCTCCTTCTGCAATACTTTCCTTTTAGGCAATACCGCACAATTCTAAGTGCCGATATGGCATGCCGCAGCCGCCGGAGCGGCGCTTAGGCCGTCAGGCTGGAATTGTGCGGCATTACCTTTTACGGCAGGTCGGCCAGCTGGCTTTGCATTTCCTCGCTTAAATAATAGGTGCTGCCGGGCTGATAGGGATTGTTTTTGCTGTAAGGCGTGTGGGTACACAGGTAGCTGACCCACTTGTTGTAGCCCGAAACTGTCAGATGGATGCCGTCCGGCTGTGCGTAATCGGTGAGCAGGTAGCCGTTTTCGTCGCTGAACTCTGCGTTCAGGTCCAGGTAGTACAGGCCGCGCTCCTCGCACAGGGCCTTGATCTGCTGGTTGATGGGGCCGATGTGGTCCGGCGAAAGGCCGGGGGCGTCGTCCTCGACGGTCTCCCGCGTGGCGCACAGAATGGATTGCACGTAAAAGGTGGTGTTGGGCAGCGCGGCGCGCAGGTCGTCCAGCATGCGGGCGTAGTAATTGATGAAGCTGTCCTCGTTGCCGGTCTGCACCAGGGCGTTGGTGCCCAGCAGGATGTAGAGCTTGGCGGGCTGGTTGGCGGCCAGCACGTCGATGGCTACTTCCTCGCCGCGGTCAGGGCTGGTGACAGTGGTGCGGTTGATGCTGCGGTAGCCGCAGATGAGCGCGCCGCCCACATCGATGTTGTACTCGTTGGCACAAAAACCTGCGGTGAGGGAGTCACCCAGGAAAGCGGCATCGGCAAACCAGCTGGTGCTCACGCGGCCAAACTCGCCCAACTGCACAGATTTTTGCGGTGCGGCGGTGTAGGTGTAGCCGGTATCGGCGCTTTGCTGCTGCGGGCCGACTGTGCCCCAGTTGAGAGTCTGCACGGTGCCGCTGGTATCGCTGCTGTTGGTGCCCGCGTAGGGCAGCGGGGCCACCAGTTGGGTGGTGCCCGTTACCGCCGGGGCTTCGGGTTCGGTCTCGCCTTTCACACTTTTGGGCAGGATCAGCGTGATGATGCCGGACAGCACCAGGATACCCGCTGCCGTGCCCAAAAAGGCGGCACGGCGGCGGCGACGGCGCATTTCCCGGCGGCGGCGAGCAGCTTGCCTCCGCTGGCGGTCGGTCGGGGCCGGGCGGGGAGGCTGCTCAGGCGGCGGAGTGGGGCGTGCCCAATCCCCCTGCCAGGTATATTCAGTTTCGGGGCGCGGGCTGCGCGGTTCCTGCGGCGCTGGCATAGGCGTGCCCTCCTTTGTTTACAGATAGCTATGCAGTATTGATTATAGCACAACCCCTGTAAGAAAAACAGTAGGAAGAGGAAAGTTTTTTATGTGGCCTTGGGATGCAACAAAAAAGACTCCCCCAGGGGAGCCTTTTTGTTACCGATACAACTTTTTCTGCTGCTGATGGGCTGCGATCCTGATATAGGCGGAACGCGGCAGATAGCGGCCCAGGGTCATGCCAGCGGCCACCAGCGGGCCGGGCACGATGATGGTCTTGCGGCGGTGGATGCCGTGCAGTGCGCATCGCACGCAGAATTCCGGCGTGATGCCCTTTAAGGCAAACTGCACGTTGGCCACGGCGTTGAACTCCGTGTTCACCGGCCCGGGGCAGAGGCAGCCTACATAGACCGGGCTGTGCATCTCCCGAAGTTCCTCGGCCACGGCGCTGGTCAGGCTGACAACATAGGCCTTGGTGGCGTAGTAGGCAGCCATGTACGGCCCGGCAGGCATCAACCCCGCGCAGGAGCCGACGTTGAGCAGTGCGCCACTCCCCTGCTCTTCCATCTGCTGGACGATGCGCTTGGTCAGGATGTGCAGCGCCCGGACGTTGGTCTCGATCATCTGCAGTTCTTTTTCCAAATCGGTCTGCAGAAACGGCCCGCAATCACCAAAACCGGCGTTGTTGATGAACAGATCGATGCGGCGGTCGGCCAAAGCATCCGCCAGACGCAGGCACTCGCTTTTGCGGGCCAGGTCGGCGGTGAAAATTTCACACTCGGTGGTCAAACTGTTGGAAAGCGCCTGCAAACGGTCAGCCCGGCGGGCCACCAGCATCAGGTTATAACCGCGGGCAGAAAGCTGACGCGCGAACTCGGCCCCGATGCCGGAGCTGGCACCAGTGACAACGGCAAATTTAGGCATAGGGATGTTGCCTCCTTTTCTAAAAATGCCCCGGCGCGAAGCCGAGGCACTGTAAAACTGCTTAATGGTGACGGCCTACACCGCCGCCACGGCTGGAACCGCCGCCGGTGTGGTAGCCGCCGGATGGACGGAAACCGCCAGAGGGGCGCGATGGACGAGAACCGCCCGAACGGCCTGCGCCGCCAAAGCCGCCCATGGGATGCCCCTTAAAGTGAGACAGCACCAGCATGGAATCATAGTTTGCCATGTGCTTACCCACGTAATCCTTCTGAATTCT
>OGCO01004643.1_pt1 | contig 14377 bp, 14 predicted proteins | sample 1570171 | NCBI WGS metagenome assembly OGCO01 (sample SAMEA4370583, study PRJEB24528) | human gut metagenome | reverse complement strand
TTGCAGATACCACGAGTCACACCACCGTTATCAGACAGAGTGTTACTCAGCACAAATCCTGCCATGCAGGACTTGCCACCATTCATCAGATACTCATGAACAGCCTTGAATCCTTCCCTGCCATAGTAATCGTCCGCATTGATCACAATAAAGGGAGTCTTGATAACCTTCTTTGCAGCAAGTACAGCCTGTCCGGTTCCCCACGGCTTTGTACGACCTTCCGGTAAAGTTCCCGGAATATCCTTAATATCCTGGAAAACATAGTCTACAGTTACATCATGAGCGGAGCAGACAGAAGCAATACGATCACCAATAACATCTTTAAACTCCTCCTCAATATCCTTACGGATAATAAATACTACATGGTTGAAGCCAGCCTCAATCGCATCATGGATTGAGTAGTCCATAATGATATGGTCAGTATCATCGACCGGTTCCAATTGCTTTATTCCTGTTCCAAACCGGCTGCCGATTCCGGCCGCCATGATAAGTAATGTTGTTTTCATAATCTCTCCTTACTGTGCTTACATTGCTTTAGCTGGGTATCCCTTAACATGCAGATTCGTATATTAACAAATTATTTATTATCTATCTTATGATTATTTGTTCCGTCCAGCTATATTCATAGGTTCCGACTCAAGTACCCACTAAAAATTCATATTATACTTTCTTTAGAAAGTTTTTAGGATATGTTCACTCATTTTATCAGTATTTCATAGGGTCTGACCCCACATGCCCTTTTTACTGTCCCGGTAACTTAGCAAAAAAACGGACGCATGCACACTTCTGATTCTATAGCTTGTTTCCTATTCCCTATTTCTTAATTTATAATGAATCCAGTATATGATTCCGCCTATTAAGCCTCCACCTGTATTCGTCACCAAGTCTGATATTTGAAATGTTCCAACACGTAAAACAATTTGACACAACTCTATCCCAAGTGAAAATAGGAAAGAAATTTTTATTGTGCCATAACAGATTTGTAAAAAATCCTTTCTTCCCTTAAGAATTTTATCTTCCAATGCCCAAAGAACAAGCATTGAAAATGGAATAAATAGAAAAATATTCTCTATTAATTCTGTGCTTAGAGTTCCATCAGAAAAATGCAAACTCCAATTTCCCAGGACATCACCTATAGGATTTCCCCAAATCTGACGGCAAAATATAGTTCTAAAAAGGATTAGGCAAGTGTATACCGCTAACGCATAGATTCTTCTATACTCCTTGGATTTTTTAAATTCATTAATCCAATTATAAAACACAGCTTTCAACCCAATCTTTTTACATTCCATATACAAAAGCATAAAAAGAGCTGCCATGACTATAGATACAAATAAATATTGATATAGTGCCGATATAATATTGACACAGATTCTGTCTACAATAGCATGCATCTATCTCTCCCTACTTCCTTCTCTTTTTCAAGAATCCATCTACCATAGAAAGTGCCGTGTCATTTTTCAATACCAAGAGTGCCATAAAATAAACCACAATTGACAGCAAAATCTTTATAATTAGGTTTAGGATAAATGAAGTCAAAAAGACATCACAAACAGAAGATACAACAATTATACCAACACATCCAGAGATCAAACTAATTACATAACGTAAAGAAACCTTTATTCTCAATGCCTTTCTCACATAAAAATATTGATAAACGCACATAAGTAATTCAGCTAAAAGAGTCGTAAATGCAGCCCCATTCTGTTTAAAAGTTCCAATTAAAGCAAAATTTAAAGCAATATTCAGAACGGCACTCATTATTGTTCCTTTCAAAATAATTGTTTCTTGTTTCATCGGCAGTAAAACAGCATTGGTATAATAAGTTGCAACCATTGAAAATGCCAGACTAATACTTAAAATTTTCAACGATGTCGCTGCCTCTGCATATGATGAGCCAGCAATAATTTCAATTACAGCATCAGAAGTAACAAATATTCCCACCATCACTGGAAGTAAGATCATCATAAACATCTTAAAAATATCAGTTGCTGTTTTCTCATATTCTTTCCTTTGATTTGTTGCAAGGTAATTAGACAACCTCGGCAGCGCTACGAGGATAACTGCTGCTATACAACTTTTCAGCACTGTATAAACATTAACAGATGTTGAATATAATCCCACATGGAATTCATCAGATAAAAATCCGAGAATTGTTTTATCTGAATTAACATATATTGTTGTTGTAACTGTAGAAGCAAAAATTATCATTATTGGCTTGAGATGCTTTTTTAAATTAAGATTTCTTGTCAGATGTATTTTAACATACTTTTTAGCATGAAAAAAATTGAAAACATTAGCACCAGCATTTGCGATAACCGTTGTTGCTGCATAAAAAACATAGTCGGATTCATTATGAACAAAGAGGAATAGCAAAATCAACGCTATAATATGAACCACAAGAGAGCGCACTGTTATATATGCATAATCCTCCACTATCGAATAAAGCCATGTTACTCCAACCAGATTGCCAAATATAGCCAAACTTTGCACAGCGATCAATGGTATATACGAGTGGAACTTGGGAACTACAATAACTACAATAACAAGTGCAATAATCGAGATTACAACAGATATTAAATTAATCGTAAACATTTCACTAGAAAATGCCTCAAGTTTTTCTCTACTATCTCTTACTCTCGCACCTTCTCTAATTGCATATGTAGCTATTCCTAAACCCGCAATCAGCACAAAATAGCTCACAACAGAGTTTGAAAAATCTACTTTCCCCATGTTTTCCACTTGCAGAACTCGTGCCGCATAAGGATATGTTATAAGTGGAAATATAACCGATAATATCGTTTTCAATCCATTGAGTAATGCATTAACTCCAATAGATTTTTCCCTTTTTTTCATAGGTAGACTATCACCTCTTAATCTTTTTTAATATTTTTGCTATCGCCCATTTAACGAAATTCAACCACCCTCCAATTTTAATAGAGGCATTCATCTTGGTCATGCTGCCCCCCCCCGCTAATTTTTCAATCTCAAAAAGATTATACGAAAGGTATTTTGGAAGAGCGAACGGATATATTGACACTCCATGTTCATCTATATCTATATCTATCGTGTGTAATTGCTTCATCGTTCTAACAAGTTCATACTGTTCTTGATCTTGTTTGGAATGCTTTGGAAACATGTAAGCAATATTCGTTGTTGAATCTGGAATACGAGTATAATATTCAATATATTTTTCTTCCCCGGTAGTACAGTATTCTCTAAGATACGGATTTTGTTGCAAATGGTCAAAATGATGGCTTAATGAAAACTGCCCCGCAAATGAATATGATATTTCCGCATTCAATTCCACTGCAAGAATTGTTCCAATAAATCCACCTGACGAAGCACCTACACACCGAATAGTATAGCCTTTCGTTAAATCTCTGATAAAATTAATCAATTTATCGTAACTATTAATCTTGCTGTTGATTCCTTTAACATACCAAGAAAGCCAAATATCGCGAATAAATATCTCTAATTCAGGTGCACATTCAGCTCGTATATTAGACCACTCGTAACGATCCCCTTTAATTATTTGATTCTCAAAAGATCGGATATTATCTTTTTCATACAAAGCATTACTGGAACAATAAATATAGGCCAATCCATTCTTAGAATCATTGTATTTAATCTTGTAATTATCCTTCTCATATTCTGCTTGAATCAAATCATATATGTCATTCATTCTTACACCTCAAATCAACCAACTCTTTTCTTTCCATATAACTCTGGAACAAAGCGATTACTAAATATAACAATAGGAATCACCGCAAAAACACATACTCCAAAAACACATACGGTCATTATAAAATCCGGACTGTTAACGTGTGTTACATTGAAAATTATCTCTATCACATTTTTGAAAAACTGAGTAAGAACAAACTGCCACACATATATAACGATAGAATTTTTTCCACACCATTTTAAAAACATATTTTTTTGCATAAAATCAGCAATAACCCAGACAACCACAATTCCACTTAATGATCCCAAAATAAATATCGGAAAGAGTCCGTAATTATTGTTATACATAGTAACACTGGAATTACATAGCGCACAAACGATTAATGAACACAATGCAATAATAAGCATCATAACTTTTTTGCCGTTACTGTCACAAATCTGTTTTAATTGAGCTGTAAAAAATCCTCTGCATGCAAATCCTAATAAATAAAAGAAAAATGCCATTGGAACAACATTTATATAGAAAGGTGACTCATCTGGCCATTTTATTATATATTCAAATAACAGTCCCAGAATAACGCATATTCCACCAACAATTATCTGACATTTCGCGCTTGTGATGTGTATTTTTTGTGAAATAAAATAAAAAATAATTACTACTAAAAAAAGAACTTGGAGAAACCAGTATCTCCAAAATTGATATAGAAAATCAACTTCTTTTAGACTTCCACCTTTCATTACAACAGTGAGTAATCCATAATATATATATGAAACCATCCCTAATAAAACTTGTGGCAGTAAAATCGTTTTCAGCTTACCAAGAATAAACCTGCCCCCCCCCCAGTTTCTTTATCTCTGATTTTTGCAACAATACCTGAGAGAAAAAAGAAAAGAGGCATATGAAAACTTAAAATAATCTTATTCAGTGGATCTTCAATAGAATAAAAACTATGTCCCAAAATCACAAGTAAAATTGCGATTCCCCTTGCCACATCAATTTGTTCATTTCTCTTTTTCACAATTTATTCTTCCAATCATCTATAATCGTTTTATAATTGTTTATCGTTTTATTTACTACGTCGTTCTCCCCTTGTCGGCTCCTGATCCATTCATACGATGACATTGAAAATTGCTCTGCCAAAGAGTCGGAATCAAAAATCCTAGATATATACTCTGCTAACATTAACGGTTCATTAAATGTATAAAGATATCCATCTTTTCCATCACGAAGCATCTCTGGAACTCCTCCTACAAAACTGGCAACACAAGGTATTCCGACTAGCTGAGCCTCGCACAAAGAATTCGGACTATTTTCAATTGCCGAAGGCAAAACCATTACATTTGATTTCTTAAGTTCACTGACTATCTGTTCTGCATCAAGTATTCCTGTAAAATGTATACAGTCTTGTAAGTCATTGGCTTGTATTTTTTCAAACAAATATTTTACATATCCTGGTTGCAGAAGTTTTTCTTTTATAGTTGAATTCTTCATTACATTTCTTCCAGACATATATAACTCAACATCTGGATATTTTTTTTTCAGAACTTTCATTGCATCCAAAACAATATGGAGTCCTTTAATCGGCTTAAAGCCCTGGTGCATAAAAATTCTATGACGCTCAATATTATTTACGTTCCAACGTGTTGACTGATAAAACTCTGGTCTAATCAATTCTGGTGCATAAATATATTTCGCTTCAGGATTAACTGCTAAAGACGAAACTTTATCCCACGTAGTTCTTCCACCTATATACTGAATCCCCTTCAACATTTCCTTTTCATATCCACTTCGTTTTATCTCTTTTTTTCTATCCCATATAATACCGGAATGTCTGACAACATCACGTAATGAATAGGTTCGAATGACATCTTTCATTTCCATACCAGCATAGGCATCTTTATAATAATTAGATAAAATCCCCTGCAATGTAAGAAAGAGTGGTACATCAGGCTTCATCTTAATCAATTCATATGGAATCATCGATTCACTGCCATGAATATGTACCAAATCTGGTTTAAAGTCCGAAATAATATATTTCCAAGAGTCTTGTATTTTTTCTCCGCCGCCGCTTCTCATGACTTCTTTTCCATTAGGCAGAAAATAAAAATCTACATTATCAACATGAAACTTTTTTACACTGTCCTCGTCTGCAACTGATACAATTGCAAGTTGAATGTCTTCTCTATACCTTAATTTTGCAGCCAACGCTCGTGCCCATGTGCATGCATATTCAGATTTCTTCCCTATTTTATCCGCCACTTCTGGAAATGTGACAAACACTGTCCACATTATTCTCATTATCTTTCTCCTCGTTTCTTTCTGTTCGAAAAAGCTCTAATGACAAACTTATCATCTAAGCACATGATCACAATACCAACAACATATTTCCAACAATTAGCCTGTATAATTTGAATATTAATCGCCATTGTCAGAGAACACCAAAACATGATTTGAAATAGTAACAACCTCGTATACAAGCTCTTTGCAATTTTCATTCTAGTCTGGGTTACAAGGAGAAAGTAAACAATTATCGCATTGTAAATCCACGTTCCAAACTCTCCAAAAACAAAGTACGACATTGCCGCTGAAGGAATAATAAGTTCAATATGATGTGTACATGTACCAAAAAAGGTTGCACTTGATTCTCCTGTAATTCCCAAAGTAGACAAAAGCTTTGGTATATTTGCTACTGTATCAAATAAAAATGTGGTAAATCTACTTTCACTAACCGTTTTCACAACATCTATCCCATTTGCAACAGGAAAGACTCCCGTAAAATACTCATTCATATATGAAGGGGTTACATACGTCATAATTGATTCCCATACTGATATATCCATGCCATGTGAAACTCTTTTAAAAAATGTTCCAACGATAATTGCTACAACAACAACAATAACACCCACAGTTACGATTATTTTTTTCTTTTCAGGGAAAAAATACAGTAAAACATAGACCATCGCTAAAACTGCCACTAGCATTCCCCAACGTGAAACACTGTTTCCGTCAGTCCAACCACACGACATATAGAGAACAGATAGAAGTGCAATTACAATAATTTTCATCCATCTATTCAGATACCGATTATTTTGTATGAGTTTTAAACCTTCAACATAAACAATTACCAAACCTATGTAATAGAACATAATGTATTCGTTTGGTATTGTGCTTCTATAATCAGACAAAAGATATGAAGTATTAATGTCACTTGAAGATAAAGTAAAATTAAACATCATCTCTCTCATGGTTGGCGACGCTATGACAATGTATAACCAATATACAACAACAAGAAATTTAATCACGCCAAATTTTCCAAGTTCAATTTCCTGTATCTCATACTTACTCTTACGTTTTACATAGGGAATCATAAAGTACATCACACAATATGACGTAAACAATTCCACTACCATATATATAACAGCTTCAAAATATGTACTTTGAACAGACCAGATATGTCCATCATATTTGTGTACTACACAGGTTATAACTGGAGCAATAATATATCTAAAAAAAGCTACTGCTTCAAATAACAATACGCCAATTCCAAATTCATATTTAAAAGCTTTTTGAAATGCAATGTGGAATAATGCAAATGACAGTGGCAACAAATAATATCCTGGAATATGTGGATCACCCGATTCTACGACAAAGCAAAAGAAGAATCCAATTAACCCACACAAGCAGCATATTATGTTGTATATTCTAATATTTGTTGTATTACTCATACTTTTATTTTAATCCATGTGGCCGGTATAATTACATTTGCCTCTGGACTTCCCTTTCTCCACGTATCAGGAACCCATACTTTTTTTTTCTGATTTTTCGCCAAAAAAGCTGCCCACCAACTAAAAGTACTATTAGATATAATAAAATTCTTACAATTCATCATCAATCGAAGTTCTTCATAATCTGGATTATCAAGATCGACGTACTCCACCTTAGCATTAAAATGATAATTCTCTTTAATCCATCTTATATCATCATGACCAGTTGAAAAAACAAAAAATACCGGATTCTCAACGCTATTCAAAACACTGTTTACTGCTGTGTAATAGTAATTCTCATTACATACCTGCATACTCTTCCATTTTTCATCCAGATAATCCCCTCTTCTAATATGTAGACATACTGAATTCTCTTTCTGTATTTTTTTTAACATTTCTTTGTTAGCATCACTTGGTTCTGTTTTAATAATAAATTCTTCTCTTAGAATATCCTCAATTCCCTCAACGGTAGCATAATTCTGAAAAAAGCCGAATACGTATTTTTTTCGTGATTTAGACTCTACTATCGAATAACTTTCTTCTGGCAGATGTGCATAATAGAGCCCTTTGTTACTTCTCTTTAAATACTTGTCTTCTCCTAATGCTTGTCTGTGAAACAAACGCCAAGACCAGAAATCTTTACCAAATCCTACTGGAAGCCGTAAATAAAAATTTATCAAATCATGTTCACTTTGCTTTTTATCCAAAACACTAACAGTTTCATTCAATCTAAAATGGTTCAAAGAATATTTCCGAAAATCGTGTTTATCCATATACAGAGTATTGATTGCTATTGGCTCACCGATTTTTTCTTGCATCTTTCTCGCATATGCGTATTGGAACATCTGATTTCCTAAACCAGATCTTAAAATCAATTCAATCATCCTGTCACCCCCATTACTTTCTTCTTCCGTATCTAATACGGCTTGCTAAATCGACACCAAACAAATTAAGAAACTTTCTAACCATATCTTTCGCAATTAAACTATATCTATAAATCATCGCATCCATGTATGATCCACCAGTTGTTGTAATTATTTTTTCACATTCTGTTCGTTTAGCTTTATTATACGTTTGAGATACTCCTCCGATTCTAAAAGTTCCTATGACCAAATTGACTCCCTTTGTTTTCGCCCCTTTATAATTAAATCGATAAAGTAATTCCATATCCATCGCATATCTAAATGTCTCATCATACAATCCAAATCTTTCAAAAGCATCTTTCCTTATGTATGTGGCCATATGACACACATGAAATGTTATTGGATTTTTTTTAAATACAAGTGATGGCGATAAAACATACTCATATCCTGAATCAAAATTTTTGACAATTTCTTTTCCTCTATAAACATCAATATCATCTTCATAATACTCTGCCAATTTTTCTATCACATTATTGTTATATAGCATATCATCCGAATTCACTATGCCTATAATATCTCCTGTAGCCCTCCTTATTCCTTTGTTAAAAGCATCACTAATTCCATTATCTTTTTCACTAATAATAACAGAAATCTTATCCCTGTATCGATTCACAATGCTCATTGTGCTATCTTGTGAACCGCCATCGACAATTATGTATTCCAGATTATCATATGTCTGGTTAATTACACTTAATATGGCCTGTTCAATGTATTTTTCGCTGTTGTAACACACGGTTATGATTGTTATCCTCGGTTTCATTATCTTTATCTTCGCTTTCTTTTCACGTAATATAAATTTAGTAGGGTTAGTATTTTTTTGTCAGTCTCACAAAAACCTTTTTCGCCAAGCTATAAATTCCCATCTTGTAACATGCCATTCTAACAAAATGCTCCGCTTTCACACGGAATGTAGACGGAAAATACTTATAAAACAATTGGCTTCCACTCAACTTATTGGCATCTTCGAAAAACACCTGTCGTTGCTCATGCGGCTTAACAGATTCTTGCATCTCTTTTGCACCGGCAACGGCTTCTTCTGGTTTCACCTCGACATAGGAAAAATCATCTTTGATTGCCTCAAAAATTCTTCTCCCTTTATCCGTATGTACCAGAACTCTTGTGGCTCCCTTATCATTATCTAACTCTTTAGAAAACCTTCCGGCATGAAAGCAATCCCATATAGTGAAATCACTTACTCGATATTGATTTCTAAAGTGGCAATTATGACAAGATGGACGGTCACATATATTAGAAAAGAATGCTCGCAGCCACGGATCAGATTCAACGCCTTGATGGTAATTTCCATGATTTCTGTCTGTTACAACATTCATCGTTGAATATTTATATCCATAATACTTGTCGCGGAAACGAACCGTTTTTATATCATCTTCTAATTCCTGTTTTTGAAGTTCCACATATTTTCTAAAAATTAATGGAGACGGAACTGCTCGACAGACAACATCTACAGTGATCAGATTTTCATAATCCTTTTTCAGATAGCATTTTAATCCTTCTATCTGGCAAGGAGTTCCACTAAAGCATACGGTTTTTCCTTGCTCTAAGAAGAATTTAACTTTTCGTAACGTACCCCCCACAGAACTTTGGACGTATTTGCTATTACGGAATCGTTTCAACTCCGTGACATCCTCTACATAAATGTGATGTGCTTCCAGATTCTTATTAAGTTCAACTCCGAAGACAACTCCACTATTGTGAATCACATATTTTGCAATTGCAGTAAATGCGCCCCCTGCGGTACTCTCTCGCAACACTTCTACATCCTTATTTTGAACAATATAAGCAGACTGCTCAAATGGCTTCCTTTCCTTAACATTCAAAATCGGACATACTCTGTCACACGCATTACAGTGGATGCAACTGCTTTGATCAACTTCTGGATACAGAAAACCTTCCATATCCTCTTTCATCTCAATACAATTCTTTGGACATACGGCAACGCAGGCAGTACAGCCACAACAATTCTGTTTTTCTGTTACTTCAATCACAAATCTGTACTCCCTTCATCTTGTAATGCATTTCTTAAATATTCATAGGACTGCCATCTCACTTCAGCAAGTTTCCTATGTGCCGCGTCAAAGTCAGTATTAATCCGCAAGCAGTCCTCAATTTTCTCATTGCCAGTAAGCAGTCTTCCCTTAATTCCAGCCAAATTAAATAAGGTATCAAGACGGCTGTTTGTAGACTGCCTCGTATTTCTGTTATAACGTCGGAATGTGTAAAATTCCCTTTTATAAAGAATAGAAAAGACCGAACAATGGAAAGAATCTGTACAGACATACTCAGCATTCCTTATTAAATTCAAAAAATCTGCCGGATCAATGTCATACGGTGTTTCATCTGCATAACCTTCATCACTCTTTACAAACTCATCTAGATGCGTAAGAGCAACTATTTTACATCCGGTTTCTTTTTTAAGCCTGCTTGCAAAATCACGGTGAGGTGGATTATTTCCCAAAAAGTAGCAAAGAATATACTTTTCTTTAAGAAGAGGTTCCTGTTGCTGGATACCCATCCATTCCTCTCCGGTAAAAAGGAGTGTCGGATCGCAGACAACAGGAACATCGCGATTTGCTAGCTGTTTTACCAATTTTTGGCCAGACTCTTCTCTCACGCCAATATGCTTGATTTTTTTCAAAAAAAAGGAGGCCTTTTTTGCTGAATCGTTCGGCAGAGAAGACTGCCCGAAACTTGTTGCATAGGCAATCGTGTTCACCGCTTCAGGCACAAAATTTAATGTATAATAATCAGCAGCTATATTTCCAGGAAGCCACAACTGGTCGCTTCCAACAAGAACTGCAGAATAGTTCTCCTTACACTTATCTCCAAGTTCTGCCTTGGAGTTATATCTAGGTGACAGACGAAAGTACTTCTTGCTAAAGGCATCAAACTTATTGGCACGAACACACGATAATCTGGCATAATCATTCTTTGAAAATTTCTTGATAAGAACATTTTTCGCCATTCCCAGTTTTGAAAGAAGAATGTCAGATGTTAAACTTGCCTTCGCAAAGTACAACATCTTAGCTTTCTTTATCTCATGATTAAAGCCAGCTATATCAATTGTTTCATTCTCTAAATTCAATTTATCCAACGCCATCTGTGTTGCATATGCCTGCAACATACTTCCATAGTTATGCTGGAAATAACAAGATACAATCGCTGTTTTCTTCATTTTGCTTTGACTCTCCCTTACTTTAGCATTTCCTCAAATAGTGCTTCATGTTCCTCAGATACCCTCCGAGCGTTAAATCTTCTGTGTACATCTTCATATCCATGTGCTATCAGCTTATCCCGCAATTCAATTTCCTGATGAATTCGCAATACCGCTTCGCTTGCGCCGACAGTATCATCCACTTCAACGAGTAAACCATTCCCACCATCTTTAATAAGATTTGGAATCGCATCTACATTACTTGCTACAATCGGCTTACCCGCCATCATATACTCCGGCAATACTAATCCGAATCCTTCCCAGCGGCTTAGCAAGCAAGCAGCATCAAAGAGTTCCACATAACTCATCGGATCATCGACCCAGCCTGTGATATGCAAACTATCAGCAAACCCATTATCTTCAGCATACTTTCTAATTTCTGTTTCCTGATTTCCGTTTCCGACAATAATGAAGTGAGCATTTGAAACTTTCTCCTTAACCAATTTTGCCATCTTCACAAATACATCAGGTGCTTTTTGAAGACTAATACGCCCCACCATGCCAACGACAAAGGCATCTTCTGGGATATTTAGGTCTGCTTTCTTGACCTTTCCGTGTTCCCCATTTTCGTATGCTTCTATGTCCACGCCATTAAAAATGACTTGCAGCTTATTTTCTTTGCAAATTCTTTTCTCCAAAGCAGACTGTTTTTCCGCATCTGAAATACAAATAATCTTCTCACAGAATGGTGCAGCTATTTTTTCAATTGCTGTGTACATCATTCTCTTCTTATCGGAGCAACGCATATTGAATGCCCAGCCATGTGGATTATATACACAATGATTTTTCAATCCAATATCCGCCACACGGGCAATTGCACCAGCTTTACTTGAATGAGCATATACAATATCCGGATTATATTTCCTTATGAGTTTTCTGACCTCTCCAATCGACTTTATGTCTTTCGCGCCGATTGCTCTGTTCATTTCAATCTGTTCAAAGGAGTTCACTAGCCCATCGTAGTCTTCTTCCTGAAAATCTTGAGAACAAACTAAAACATTTTCAAATTTGTCTTTATCAAAATACTTGAGAAGCATTCGGATGTAACGATCAACACCGCCAGCTGCTTGTACCACATGCAATATTCTAATTTTTCCCATTATGCCACCGCCTTTGCAGTGTCATAATCATTTGTCAGGATGTACGGTATTAGCTCATGCTGTACCCCCCCCCCACACACATTTATGGCTTCATCGTATTTTTCACTATACTGCTTTGCCATAGCTTTGGTATTGTACTTTTCCAAAACGTCTTGATATGCCTGCGCCGTGAATCTTTCGACTCCACTTTGAGATTCTCTGATAGCTTTCACAAATTTCTCTGTGTCAGAACATACAAAGCCATTTTCATTATTATGAATTACGTCTTTGTTACCAATCACATTACTGACAACACAAACTTTCTTCATATACATAGATTCCAACAGTGAGATAGGAAGACCCTCCCACCTGCTCGGAAGCAAGAACACATCTGCGTTGACTGCATATTGAATTGCGGTTGCTCTATCAGCCCATCCTGTAATTTCGATATTCTTACTTTTAAGTTCTCCCCGAAGTTCTCCATCTCCGATCCAGACAAATTTAATATCTGGAAGAGATTCAGCAATCGCATTGAATAGCGTCGGATTCTTCTGATAGCAAATTCTTCCTAGCGTATATACAGTAAAAGGGTGCTGTACCCTTTCTGTTTTATCTATAATCTCTTGAAGTTCTGACATATTAATACCATTGTTTACATAAATCGCACGTCTGGTAAATTTCAAAGTTTCCTGATTCTCACCCACGCTACAGCTAATTGTAGTACAGTTTCTTTTAGCACAAACTGATTCAATCAACTTGAATAGTTTGCGCTTCATCGGTTTATAGTTCTCCATAAGAAAACTATATCCATGAGGCGTATAAAACATCGGAATTTTACCATCAAAAGCAATTCGGCCAATTGCACCTGCTTTGCTACTGTGTAAATGAATTACATCCGGCTGCACTGCTGCCGCAATCTTCTTCACCTCAAAAAAAGCAGCAATGTCCTTTGTCGGATTAATTGTCCTACCAAAATTCTTCACTTCGATTAAATGGACTCTTTTATCAAAATAGTCTTTGTAATTTTTCGGTGTCTGTTTTCTTAGTGCGTAAGCAATGTACATGTCATATTTATTTACCAGTTCATTCGCCAAATCAACAATATAGGTAAATACTCCTCCGCCCATAGCTTCGACTATGTACAGAATTTTTTTCTTCTCCACCATAGTTTTTCCTCCAAGCCCCTTAAATTTTTATCTATCTACACATCCAAGTTCAGGATGATATCAGCGTGTTTCTCGATATGATAGTCACATCCGCTTAATGTGTTTATCACAGTGGTGTGCTTAACTGTAATGTTTACACCTCAACTGAACAAACTCCCTATTTTATTGAGTACACACCCTTTGAAGTAGTAATCAAATTTTCTTCAACTGAAACTTTATAGTACAAACCTTAAGGACAACGTACTGCCAAAGTGTTAGGTCTTATTGTCATAACTCGCAGTCGCACTTTTCCGTTTTTCAAAGTGCTGACCTTTATTGTCATAACCCTTAAACCAACTCACTTTGTTAAAACTGTACAAGTTCATATCTTCCTCTTGTTGCAACATGAACAATCATCTACCCCTCACTACCTCTAATTCTCCAGAAAAATGCAGTTATCATGTCCGTCTTTTCTCTGCAATAAACTTTTCCAGAAAAATAGATTTTGGGCTTTTCAACACTTTCAACCTCCACCTCTAATTCTTCGGA
>OGCO01004635.1_pt1 | contig 14409 bp, 11 predicted proteins | sample 1570171 | NCBI WGS metagenome assembly OGCO01 (sample SAMEA4370583, study PRJEB24528) | human gut metagenome | reverse complement strand
GGTCAAGAGGTTTTCTGAAAAATTTTTCAGCCTTCCCTCTGCTCCACGATTTCCAGACTAGCAGTCCGCCAGCTGCGTAGCATCCTCTGCTGTGCCGGAATATATCGGGCCTACATTAAAAAACTTCTTCGATTCCTCTGACTTGTAAATATGACAGCAAAAAAACTCCCCGGCATCCTTCTTGGAAGGAATGCCGGGGAGGCGTTCAATGTTTTATGGGCTCAGTTGTCCGGTATCAGCCGCTGACGAAGTACTTATCAGTGCAGCTCCGGCCAGTAAGCCTTGTTGGCAACGATCATATCGTCCAAGATCTTCTTGGCGACCAGCAGGCTGGGCACGGTCTTGGACAGAGTAAAGGCCATCAGTGCCTTCTCGTAGGAGTGCTCCACAGCGGCATCCACGATCAGCTTCTCCACAGCCTCCTGCTGCTCGATCAGACCCTTGTAGAAGGTGGGAATCTCGCCCACACGCACGGGTTCCGGGCCGCGGTCGGTGATATAAGCGGGAATCTCCACCATGGCGTCGGAGGGCAGGTTCTCCACAGCGCCGTTGTTCTCCACCATGACCAGATAGCGCTTGCGCAGGTCGAAGGCAAGGCTCATGGCAACGTCCACGATGAACTCGCCGTGCACACCGCCGAAGAACTTGGTCAGGTCTACGTCCTTACCGGCACGATAATCTGCCACAGCATCAAAGATGCGCTTCTCGCGGCCTTCCATGACCTCGTTGGCACGGGTGTGGTTGGGATCGCTGCTCTTTACAACTTCATCGCCCAGCAGGTAGTACTGCATATAGGTGTTGGGCAGATAGTCATGGAAAGCAGAGCAGATGTTCTTGGCGTTTGCGTAGGTGTGCAGCCAAGACGGATCGCTGTGCAGCACATCGCTCTTGGCGTTCTGGGGCATATAGCCGTGCTCTGCTACATAGCTCTTGAGCTTCTCGGTCACATCCTCGCCGTTCAGGCGCACCTTGGTGAACCAGCCGAAGTGGTTCAGACCAAAGTAGTCCACTTCCAGATCATGACGGTCGCACTCCAGAATCTCGGCCATGTTGCGCTCGATGGCAACCGGCATATCGCAGATGTTCAGGATACGAGCCTTCGGGCGCAGACGGAAGGTTGCCTTTGCCACGATGGCAGCGGGGTTGGAGTAGTTGACGATCCAGTAGGTGGGCTTTGCGTACTTTTCGCAGTAATCGATCAGCTCCACCATGGGGTAGATAGTACGCAGGCCGTAAGCCAGACCGCCGGGGCCGCAGGTCTCCTGACCCACAACGCCGTACTTCAGCGGGATCTTCTCGTCCTGCTCACGCATAGCGTACAGGCCGACACGCATCTGTGCAAAGATGAAGTCGGCATCGGTCATGGCAACTTCCGGGTCGGTGGTCAGGGTCAGCTTCAGTTCCGGGTCGAACATTTCCACCACATGGCGGACGATGACACCCACAGCCTCCTGACGCTCTGCGTTGTTATCGTAGAGCACCAGCTCATTCAGCTTGAAGCGATCCTTCTGCACCAGCAGGCTCTTGACGATGCCGGGGGTATAAGTGCTGCCGCCGCCGGCGATGACCAGTTTGAACGTTTTCATAAGGCAAGCCTCCTATTATAATGTTTTTTGTATGATGAATAAAAGCGGATATCTTATTCTGCGCGGCCAAGGTAGCTGTCCACGATGGCACGCATCTTTCCCACTTTGGGGCCGTAAATGATCTGGATGTTGTTGCCCTTTACCACAAGACCTGCGGAGCCGGTGGGCTTGAACCACTCCTTGTCCTTGACCAGAGCGGCATCCTTGACCTGCACTCGCAGACGGGTCATGCAGTTATCGGTGTTCAGGATGTTCTCTGCACCGCCCAGTCCTTCCACGATATGGGCTGCGGTCTGTGCATCGTTTGCGCTGGCAGCAGTCTTTTCGGCTGCGCCGCTGCGGATCTGTTGCTTGACAGCAGCTGCGTTTGCAGCAAGGTCGGTGACTTCTTCGCCGTCCTCACGGCCGGGGGTCTTGAGGTTCATCTTCACGATGAGGAAGCGGAAAACGAGGTACATTACCACGATCTCCACCAGACCCACCAGCACATACAGCGGCCAGCGGGTGCGACCGATACCGGCAGGCAGGTTCAACACCAGAAAATCAATGATGCCGTTGGTGGCGCAGACCCGGATGCCCACAAGGTAAACGATCATCTGGAACAGACCGTCCAGAACCGAGTACACCAGCCACAGCGCGGGAGCTGCAAACAGGAAGGTGAATTCCAGCGGCTCGGTCACGCCCACCAGACAGGCGGTAAGGGTAGCCGGGATGATCTGTGCCTTGGTGGCAGCCTTCTTCTCCTTTTTGGCGGTGGAGATGAAAGCCATTGCCACGCCGATCACGCCGAAGGTCTTCATCAGACCGTAGGTCAGAAAACGTGCGGAATCCCGCATCATTGCCACGCTGGGGTCACTGAGCAGGGCAAGGAACACAGGCTTTGCGCCAACGATCTGCTCACCGCCGATGATCATGCTGTCGCCCAGTGCGGAGTAGAGGAAGGGCGACCAGACCAGATGATGCAGACCCGTGGGGATCAGCACGCGGTTCAAGAAGCCGTACAGGAACACACCGAACGCGCCTGCACTTGCCATGACACCGGTCAGGGCGTTGATACCCGCCGCAGCCACAGGCCAGACGTAGCTGGCAACCACCGCCATGACCAGAACGATGGGCAGCAGCACCACAAAGACGAACTTGCTGTTGCCGTACATGGCCATGGCACCTTCAAACTCGGTGTCGATGAAGCGGTTGTGGACCAGCGCCACCACCACGCCAAGGATCATGCCCAGAAATACGCCCATGTCAGTAACGTGATAGCCGAGGCAGATGGTCTGACCGGTGCCGTACAAAGCGCTTGCCGTATCACCGGCGATGGTCAGTCCTGCCACATCCAGCCAGCGGGAATTGGCTGCCAGCCAGACCAGATAGCTGACCAGTGCCAGAAATGCCGCATCTGCCTTGCGCTTTTTGGCAAGGCTCATTGCGATGCCCACGCAGAACAGGATACCCAGATTGCCAATGACTGCTCCAACGCCGCCATTGATGAATTTGCCGAGGGTCCAGACAACACCGCCCTCTGTCACCAGTGCCGTGTTGCTCATGACCGAAGAAATCGCCTGCAGCATACCCGCAATGGGCAGGAACAGAACGGGGCCCATCAGAGCTCTGGAAAAGCTCTGCATAGCATCCATAACTTTTTGTTTCATTGGTGTTCTCCTAACGTTCCATGAATCTCTCTTTTCAAATTGTCTCTTCGTTTCGGGGGTGCACCTTACCGTTTCGATGGCTTGATTATATCACTCTGCACAAAAAAATCTACCGAATTGGACTTTTTTTGAACTTGTTCGCAAAAGCTGAAACATGTTTCGCTTTCATGTTGGATACATCGAAATGTTTATTGACAAAATACGCGATTCAGCGTATACTTTATGGAATCAAGCCGTTCTTTGATTCGAAAATCGGAGTAAAATATGAAACACGACCTTTATAAACTGGCAGATCAGCACCATCTGAATGCCAACGAGCAGCAGCTTTTGCAGGCGGTGCTGGAAACCGCAAAAAACGGCGGTCAGTGCAGCGTGCGAGAGTTTGCAGCGCAGAATTATACCTCCCCCGCGGCCGTGATCCGGCTGAGCAAAAAGATGGGCTATACCGGCTACACCGATATGATCTACCGCATCGGTTTTCTGATCCAGAACGAGATCGACAACAAAAACCACGCCTCCGACATCACCGCCTTTATCGGGGGTATCCCAGAAGAAAAAATACACCGCTTTGTGGAGCTGCTCCACGCCAACCGGCAAAAGCCCATCCTTGTGACAGGCACCGGGTTCTGTGCCCCTTTGCAGGAATTTATGGTGCGGAAGCTGCTGGTTCTGGGCTACTGCGCCATCGGCTCCAACAGCTATGAGGTCTACGAAAGCGGTGCACTGAATGCCGGGCTGGTCATTGCCATCAGCAAGAGTGGAAAGACTGGCACCATCCTGAAGCCGGTACAGGATTCCTTTGCACAGCACCGGAGCATCATTGCCTTTGTGGGTGCCGACAATTCTCCCATCGCCCGCTGTGCAGACCCTGCCTTTGTGCTGCTGGACGACAAGATGCTGGACGACCGGAACCTTACCGCCAACTATTTCTATGCGCGCGTGCTTATCACCTTTGAATATCTCATGGATCTTGTTCTGGAGAAGGACGAGCATCCGAACGGAAAAGAAGGGCAGTGAGCGGTTTTCACGCCTGAGAATACATTTTCTTCTCCGCATTCATCAGAAAAGCCGCCCCGGCTAGACCCGGAGCGGCTTTTTCAGGTGCAGATATAATTAGAAGAGAAGGAAAACGTTGTAATCAGATGCCTGCGGCAGCGTTCTGACCGGCAAGGCGGCCGAAGGTGGCACTGCGGCCTGCGGCGGCACCTGCCATCAGGCTGGGATAGCTGCCGGAGAAGTAGTTGCCGCTCATGTCACCAATGACATACAGACCGGGAATGGCCTTGAAGTCCTGATCAATGGCGTGCATATTGTCGTCGATCTGGATGCCGTCGATGGTGCAGATCAGATAGCCGCCGGCCTGACGGACGCCGTAGAAGGGTGCCTCGCTCAGGGTGGAGAGGCGGTAGTTCTCCTTGCCGTAGTCCTCATCCTCGCCCTTGGCGGCCAGCTCATTGTAATGGTCCACCGTAGCGGTAAAGGTCTCCTTCGGCAGACCCAGCTTGTCGGCCAGCTCCTCGATGGTGTCGGCCTCCACGATGTAGCCCTGATCCTGCAGGTCGGCGTTCATTGCCTGCACATAGTCCATGGGGAACACCGGGTTGGTGCCGTTGACATGGGGATACAGACGGCTGCAGCCATGGGTGGCGAAGTGCTCGCAGTCCTCGGCATACTTGCTGTCCCACACGGTGCAGTAGGTGTGGTAGGGCTGGCTGGCGGCAGCGTGCAGCACCAAATCGTAGGGCATATACTCGTTCATAAAGCGTTCACCCTTCAGGTTCACCTTCAAGAACGGCTGGCTGCCCATCCAGAAGAGGGCACCATCGCTGGCCTTGCCGTACTCGCCGGTCTGGTCCGGCTTGATGGCACCACGGTCGAAGATCATGGAGGTGTGGGTGGTGTCCATGATGGCACCAGCCCACAGGCACGCCTTGATGCCGTCGCCCTTTGCGCCGGGCTTGGAGTAGTTGACGCAGGTCTGCTCCACGCTCTGGGGCTGCAGGGCGTTCATCATGGTCTCGTTTCCGCTGTAGCCGCCGCAGGCGAGGATCACGCCCTTGGAAGCGTTGTAGCGCACATATTCATCGTTGGCATTCTTGGCGATGAGGCCGGTGACGCGGTCTCCGTCCTTTTCCAGCTTGACCATGGTGATCTCGTACTGCACTTCAAGGCCGTCTGCCTCAGCGTGCTTCAGCACGGCATCCATGGTCAGCTGCTCGCTGTATTCTTCGCCATACTGGGTGCTGTGGCCGACATCCAGAACCTCGTAATTGTCACCCTCGTGCTTTTCGTCGATCTCGTGGCGGAAGTCGATACCGCTTTCGGCCAGAACATCCGTGAACCAGTCCATGGTCTCGCCGCTCTTATCGGCCCAGACCTGTGCCAGACTGCGGCGGGTGTATCCCTGACTCCAGTTGCACAGGTAGCGCACGGCGTCCTTCTTGCTCACGTCGTCGCCGTCCTCCTGCTGCTGCTTGGAGCCGCAGGCTGCCAGCGTATCCCGGATGCCGCTGGCCATATCGTGACCAAACTTCTCGATGAGGATGGTCTTGGCACCAGCCTCGGCGGCAGCGGCGGCAGCAAAGCTACCGGAAGAACCGGCGCCCACCACCAGAACCTCGCAGTCCACGGTCTGCTTGATATCGCTCTCGGCAATCTCCGGTGCCTCACCCAGCCAGTCGGCGGTAGAGGAGGTCTCCTCGGTGGACTGCTGTGCAGGGTTGATGGCACCGCCGCTGGCCTGCTGGATGCAGTCTGCCACAGCGTTCTGCACGGCCTTGCTGGTGACGGTTGCACCGGTCACGCCGTCGATCTGGCTGGTCTGGGCGTTCATGATCTGCTCAATGAGCTTGTCCTTGGCTGCAACGCCGATGCTCTCGGTCTCGCCGGAGAGGTCCAGCTCCACCTTGGTGATGGTGTTGGCATCAAAGGTGACAGTGGCGGTGATCTCGCTCATGCCCTTGGCAGTAGCGGTGTAGGTGCCGGGGGTGTAGATACCGGTTGCACTGGAAACGCCGGAGGCGCTACTGGCTGCATTGCAGGCAGCCAGACCGGCAGCGGTCACGCCGCTCATGGCAGCAGCTGCTGCGATCTTCAGAAATCCTTTACGGGAGATCTTTTCCATAATAATTCCTTCCTTTTCTTGCTATATCCTTCGTATCGACAAAAATCCATTGCCGTTCTTGTTAAAAGTATCACATTTACAAACAAAGAAAAAGAAGATATAATATCCTTATAAGTATCAAGTAAAACTTGCGTTTTGCAAAAAGGAGCACATCATGACCATCCAGCAGCTGCGCTATTTTCTGGCGCTGTGCGAAGATTTGAATTACACCCACACCGCCGGGCGGATGTATCTGTCCCGGCAGGCCTTGCGGCTGAGCATTGCTGCACTGGAAGAAGAGCTTTGCGGCAAGCTGTTTGTCAACAACCGCAATCATCTGGCTCTTACTGAAAAGGGTGAGCGGTTCCGGGCACAGGCTGCGCCGGTGGTGCAGCAATTCAATGCCCTGTGCCAGCAAGCTTATCAGGACATCCAGTCTGCACCGCTGCGGCTGGGCATCAGCGTGGCACTGGTTCCGGACTATCTGCCCAATCTGGGGGAGGTGCTGGAAGCATTCCGGCAGCAGTACCCCGGCATCCCCTTGGAGCTTACTTCCCTGTCCAACGATGAAGTGCCGGTGCAACTGCAACGGGGCGCACTGGATGCCGGGCTGGTGATGGACCTGGGCGGCTGTGCTGCGGGGCTTGCACGCACCGCCCTTTCACAGCATACCGCCGCCGTCATGGTCTGCCGCAGCAGCCCTTTCTGGGAGCGAACGCATATTACACCGGCAGAGCTGGACGGGCAGACCCTGCTGGTGCCCGGCTTTGCCCCGGATGCCCTGGCACCGCTGTGGCAGGCACTGCGGGAGAGCAGTGCACACCCACAGCTGGAGCTGGTCGAGCAATTTTATCAGGTACTCTACCGCACGCAGGAGCAGAATTGTGTATCTCTGAACCGTTTCGAGAAATCTTCCAGCAACCAGATGTCCAATGTCCGGGATGTAATATTAGACGGTCTGCCGCCTATTTGTGCCGGATTCCTCCGTCCCCAAAAACAACACAACGCCTGTGCGGAGCTATTGTGCCGCTTTTTGCAGGAGAGGTTGAAGTTTTAAAAAAGAGTGACAGCATTTCGCTTTGAACACTGCCACTCTTTTTTGTATTATGAATAACATCAAAACGACCACGTTTTTCTTATCATCCTTCATCAGCGCGAGCGATGGTTGATTATTTTATCAGCTTAATCCAGAGAGTGACCGCATTACAAGGTCGATGTCCTGATTTTCCAGTTCCTGAATGATGTGCAGGTAGGTTTTCTGCGTGGTTGTCATGCTGGAATGCCCCAGCCGCCTTGCCACGCTTGCAATAGATACACCTGCAAGCAGAAGCACCGAAGCGTGGGTATGCCGCAGACCATGTACCGAGATAACCGAGATCTTGGCCCGGTTGCAGTGCCGTTCCAGAACATTCAGCTTCATGAATCGGCTGCGCACGACCTCCGCGGGCTTGTCATCCCCTGCCACCCGCAGCATTCTGCGTTTCGAAGAGCAGGTATCCACCAGAAGATTCACGATTTGATCGATGGTATCCTCCTCATCCGGGCAGACCCGGAGCAGCAAGTCCACCTCCAACGACTGCATAAAATACGCTTCCAGCCGTGTGCGCTCATCCGGTTCGCTTTCCGCATCGGAAGAGAAATGATCAGGTTCACTCCCCTCGGTTTTATTCCACTCAGTCTTATTTCCTCGTGATTTTGCCGCCTCCGGCTGCGCTGAATCCGCGGCACCGGAACCGTTCTTTTCGCGATTCCGGAAACGCGGGTCTGCAAAGTTTTTGACGTAAATCAGATTTGGTTTTCCCAGCCCGCGCCGTTTGCGCTCAATCAGTCCAAACTTTTCCAATTCCCGGAACAGTTTGGTAGCCTTGTTGTCTGCGCAGCCCAGTGCATCCATCACTTCCTGCACAGGAAAAATGATATACACCCTTCCCTGCTCATCCAGCCATCCGTTTTTCACCGACAGCCCCATGCGGTCCAACAGGATGCCGTACAGCGTTTTGGCATCAGTGGACAGGTCCTTGAATTTTATGTCCTGAAATAAAATTTTGGGCACCCGGAAATACGAGAACATCTCGCCCGACTGCCCATAGAAATAGTCAAACATCCTGACTTCCTCGCTTGTTCTGCCTTGTCACATCCTTGACACCTCCGTTCGTAGTATGATGAAATATGTATGACTATCGTTATTTTTCTTTATAAAGATGGCCTGCCATGCTACAATAGCCGCATCTACGGCCACCGGACAACAGGAAAGGAGTATCTCATGGCCAAAACTGCCGACACCATTGCCATCTATTCCTGCAAGTCCCGCTATACCGGCAAGGGCGAAAGTATCGGAAATCAGATCGACCTCTGCCGCGAATATATCCGCACTCACTACGGCGATGCCGCCGCGGAACATGCCGTTGTCTTTGAGGACGAGGGCTTTTCCCTGCCGAAAAGATGCCGAAACACAAAAAGCCCCCGGAGAACCTTTGGGCAGCACTGCTCCCCTGTCATATACTCATCCTGCCACAGACTACCTTTTTCTACAAGCAGAAAACGATTCTGAACCCTCTTTCCCCGTTCATATTGTATAGGAGAACGGTTTTGGAGGTGTTCCGTATGCTGTTGACCCTGCTGCAATTTTTTGCATCCAAGTTCCTCGTGCTTGCGCTCCATCTGGAAGCGGGCAGTTTTCCCCGCCCGCTCAGCCCACAGGAGGAGATCCGGACCTTTGCCGCCCTGCGGGCCGGTGATCCATCCGCCCGGGAAAAGCTCATCCGCCACAATCTGCGCTTAGTGGCGCACATCGCAAAGAAATACTATGCTCTCCCCTCTGAGCAGGACGATTTGATTTCCATCGGCACCATTGGCCTGATGAAAGCCGTGGACACCTTCGACTCCACCCGCCGGGCGCGCTTCTCCACTTATGCCAGCCGGTGCATCGAAAACGAGCTCCGGATGCACTTCCGGCGGGAGCGGAAAAACGCCCCCACCCTCTCGCTTCAGGAGACTCTTGATGCCGGAAAGGAGGACTCTGCCCTCACCCTCGCCGATGTGCTGCAGGACGGCTTCTGCATGGAGGACAGCTGCGAAAAACAGGACGACGCCCAGCGCCTGCGCCGCCTCATCGACGAGTCGGGCAGCAAGGCTCTCATACAGATTGATGGTGGCGTAGACGACAAGTCGGCTCCGCTGCTCGTAGAGGCTGGTGCCGATGTGCTCGTGAGTGGCAGCTACGTGTTCAAGGCTGCAGACCCTATCGCTACAATTCACGGACTGAAGCACTGCCTCTAAGCAAAGTGGTTGCTGGCTGTTCAGCACTCTATAAAGCAAAAAAGCGGAAACCTTTACGATGAAGGTCTCCGCTTTTTCTATTTTACATACTAGTATCCCGCTTCATTTCTTCTATAGTGACAGCGTCAACGCCATACAAATATAGACATGGGTTGTTCTGTTGCCATGGTACGGCTTATGCTTATATACTACGTCAATTTTATCGCATTTATGAAAAATCCCGAAAAAACTTGGAATGATTTCCTTGCAAAGGAGATGCAAAAAGAACGCCAGAACCAAGTCTTTTCGATAGTGGGGCTTACTTTTGAAAAAATAGACCCCGAAGTCCAATTTTACTGGGCTTCGGGGAGGATATTTATGCTATTTGGAGTTTTACCTGACAGCAATAAAAGAAAAATGAACCGGTGGGGTAACATTACGAAAATTAATGAGTTTAAATTTGCTTATTACAGCATCCCATTTTTATTTATTCGTACAAACGTCTACCCTGTACTGAGTTGGTGTTATCTTTATCTTACTCGGCTCTTCTATAAATGGATTTCCCATGTACCACATTCGAGGTTTGTTTAATACATCAAATACAATGACTATAGAATAGCGGTCCCCAAATATTTTTGCGTGTTCCAATTCATTTCTTGTTATAATGAAAGAAAAATCAGTTCGGTTAACTTTCGTTGTCTTGACTTCAAGATAAACCTCTTTACCTTCTTTATCAAAAGTCAAAATATCATATCCATAGTCATCGCTTTCTAAAGACATGCGTCTTACTTTGGATAAAACATCATCAGGGAACCCCAAGCCTTTAATTTTTCTATTTCATTTCGTAAAACTAATTCTTCGCCTCGATCTCCTATTCTCTGACTTATTCGTTGCTGTTCAGAATAATCTATATTGCCTTTTACTCTAATATTCTCGCTTTTTACTCTTCTGGTATTGGCAAAATCAGAACTCTTTGTAATATTTAGTTCAACTTCGTCCGCAGGTTCTGTTAGTGGGGTGTCTAAAACTTCTATGTTTGTAGTACTATGAACAATTGTCCCCATGCTATCTTTTACAAAAGAATCTATGGAAAACTTTTCCTCTTTTGATATTTGGTCTTCTTTATTTTCTATTCTATCAAGAATTTTATATTCCTCTACATTCGCACTTTCTTTTAATTTTTCTGTATTCTTGAAAAGTAATTTATTCTGTGCTTTTTTAACGAGACTTAAAAATCTCTCTTCATCAATTTGGGGGTTAATTTTAACATAACGTTTTGTTAGCTGTTTTATTGTTGATTGAGATAACCATCCATCTTCTAATGGCATTTTTATCGTTCTTAATCTCTTAGAATAATGTGCTATTAAATAATCTATAACTTTGTTATCATCATTCCAAATTTCATTATTGCCTTTTACATCTATATAGGCAATTGTCAACCTTTTTATTGTTCTACTTTTGTTTTTCGATACTTTTGTTTTTCCATCATATTTATAGTAATTAACAGCACTAAAACTCTTATCACGTTGATATTGAACAGATGATACCATTAAGATCTTGCACATATTTTTATACTTTTCATCAAGAGTATATGCCATATCTATAAGACTATCAATATCGTAAACGCAAAAATAATTATTATAAAACTTCTCATAATATGGCAAATCAGATTTAGCCTTTATACAAGCTTTAATACCGTCTAAAAGTTCTTGCGTTACTCTTGCCTTAGGTCTATTTTTTTCAAATGCATCAATGATATATCCATATTTTGTATGAAATATCTTTTTCTGTGACTGAGCTCTTTTTTGGTTAAATAATATTTTATCTAATGATTCTAGGGCTTTCCATCCATGTTGAGACAAAGATTCTGTATTGTAAAGCTCATGGGCTATTGATTTAGGTGAATAGCCTTTGAGATATTCTAAGTTCTTCGTTTTAGAATATGCAACTATATCGCCTAAATTTAATCCGTATATAACTTCTTCTGTATAAGAAAGCTTCATAATTCTATTCTCAAATGTTTGAATTTATCAATTTAACTTTTGTATATTTCACTTCAATGTAAACTTTGTGATTTTTTCAATATGTCTTTCATTTCTTCTACGATATACAGCTGATTCCTTCTATACACCATTGCATGATAAATCGGACATAATGGCACAAAATCTCTATCGACATCAAACTCATATCCAGGCTTCATTGCTGATACTGGAGTTGTATGATATACCTCTATAAAATGATATCCAATATCGCCATATAAATCACCTTAATTACGCAACACTATTATAAATTAAACTTTTTAAGCACCTGAGTAACAAAAAAGTTCTTAGACTAGCTAAGCGGTAGAGCCGGTTACTTGGACAAGCCGAGCGACCCAGGGTTTTGCCATGTCGAAGAATTCACTTATCTTAGTGTTGCAAAAAGAAAATAAGAAAATCCAACGATAGACATGGCGAAGATACAAATTAAATCTGAGATACTCACTCCTTTTGGAGGAAAATTTTCAGGTCACAGAGCAATTTAACTCCACATTGTCATCAGTAATCGACACAATCCTTTGGTTAACCCAAATCATTAGGATTTCTCTTTGCCGTACGACACAGAGAAATCCTAATGATTTGGGATAAAAGCGTTTATCTTCTGGTTTATATCTGTACCAGCCAAGTGGATCTGGACATCAAGGCGGTATGTGCTGAATATCTATACCTGTAATAATGCTTACGCAGATGTATTCCAGACTGATTTTGGATATAAGCTCTTTTCTATTTACCTATCGTGTATCTAACGCCCAGATTAAGATTGAAATTGAGCGGTTTCTCCTTATATATCGTGCTGAGCGTGGAGCGGTCGTCGAAATAGTAGCTAACGCCTGGCTCGACGTAGACGCCCACATTGCGGAGCACGTCGAACTGCGCTCCGAGGGCTGCGTTGACGGAGAGCTGCCAAGGCTTCGCAGCCACATCCTCCGCCTCGTGCTTCTTCTTCTCGCCGTTTATCACGTACTCGTGTGTCGTCTTGCCCGACACGCACTTCTCTGTTAGCAGTCCGGCTGAGGCGTAGACGCTCAGTCGGCGATAGCCGAAGGCGCGATACTTCACGTTGAGCGGAACGCCGATGTAGTCGAGTTTCTGACTGCCCGACGAGCAGTTGTCCTTTGTGCCGTCTTTCATGTCAGAGGAAAGTCGCGTGTAGCTCACGCCGCTTTCCACGCTGAGTCGGTCTGTAAGGCGATAAGCGACGTTGATCCCTACGCGCACCGGCAACCGATGCTTGTACTCGGTCTTCACGCTCTTGCCTTGGTTGAAGATGCCGATGCCGAGCTGCGGATTGTCTGCCCACATCACGTCGTCTGGACCTACCGCTTCGACGTACGTAGCGGTAGAATTGGTGACGGACGATGCGCCCATGCCGGTCATGGCGCTGGTGGATAGCGTCCAGCGAGCCGCGCCTTCATGCCTGCCCCGACTGTTGTCGGCTGGCGTGTATGCAAGCAGAGATGTTGAGGGGTTGTGGGGTTGTGATGTTGAGGGGTTGTGGGGTTGTGATGTTGAGGGGTTGAGATGTTGAGGGGTTGAGGGGTTATGGGGTTGTGATGTTGAAATGTTGAGATGTTGAGGTGTTGAGATTTGTGCAGATTCGTCGTTCTGCGTCGGCTGCGCGATAGCGTCGGCTGTCTGCTCTACCCTACCGTTCGGTTGCAGAACGGCAGGGCTGTTCTGCGTCTGCGCATACACCGTAGCGGCGGGTGCGACGGCGTTCTTCGCCACATATCGGCTCGTCGGAATATCGGCTACTCCGCCCTGAGCCACCTTTACTCCGTTGACAGTCTCCTTTCCGCCGTCAGCGAAATACTGGTATCCCGCAATAAGGGCAAGACACGCTGCGGCTGCACACGCCGTGCGGCGCAGAGTGGGCTGCAGGACGAAAGGCGTCTGGCGCTTCTCCGCCTGGGCAGGCTCCGTCTGAGTCATACGCTGGTGTATGGCTTCCCAAAGTCCGTCGGGAGCATCGGTCTCGAAGTTGCCGAGACGGTCGTGTATGTCTTCTTTCCAATTTCGCTTCATAGTAGAAAGGAATTACTGGTTCTGTATTGTTTTATCTTTCTTGCGAGCATCGCCTTCGCCTTGTGCAGCTGCGATGCCGACGTGCTCTCCTTTATGCCGAGCAGCGAGGCTATCTCCTTATGACTCTTGTCGTCGACGACGTAGAGGTTGAACACCGTGCGGTAGCCGTCGGGCAGTTCGCGCACGAAGCGGTGGAGCACGTCGGTGGGTATGCCTTCGGTCTGCAGGTCGGTGTCGGGCACGTCGTGCGGCAGGTCGGCTATGTCTACGAAGTCGAGCCGGCTACGGGCGCGCAAAAACTTCAGTGTCTCGTTGAGCGTGATTTTCGCCATCCAGCCCCTCAGCGATCCCTTGCCGCGATACTCGAAGGAGTCTATCGAGGAGAATATTCTTAGGAACGACTCCTGCAGAACGTCTTTTATGTCCTCATCATCGGTGAGATAGCGCGAGCACAAGGCAGACAGATAGCGCACGTGGAGCCGGTAGAGCGGCTCCGTGGCAGACGTGTCGCCCTGCTGCATGCGTTGCAGCAGGCGCTCCTCGCTATCAGACTTGTGAAATGAGAATCGGAACATTCTGAGGGTTTATGTGGTGAAAGGTTAATCGACGAAACGCGACTTCGCTATGTCGCCTGTGTAAATAAAGCTCTTGTCGCTGTGCATCTTCAGCGGGAACTCCATCGACTTCTTGCCGCTGAACGACTTCCAGTTGAGCTTTATCTTCACTTCCTCGGGATGGTCGGGCCACAT
>OGCO01004618.1_pt1 | contig 14485 bp, 13 predicted proteins | sample 1570171 | NCBI WGS metagenome assembly OGCO01 (sample SAMEA4370583, study PRJEB24528) | human gut metagenome | reverse complement strand
TCACAAGCTCTACAACTCAATGTGTCCCGCGAGTCAGCTTTGATATAATATCATCTGTGTCGCATAAAGTCAACACATTTTTTATCTTTTTATATATATTTTTTTCTCATTGTTTTTACACAACTATATATTGTATTTACATACTTATCCACATACCATCTATTGCTTATGTACTTTTCTCTTTTATGCATTATTACACCGGTTTAAGCTACAGTATATTTTCTATCAGCTTTATGACAGGATTGTTTTCATACAGATACCTAAGCATCATGGAATCATTTATATATGCTGTCATTGTCTGTCCTATTTCAGATGCGGCAAATAATGATGTCAGGGCAAAGAGCAGCCATACGATGACCATTCCCTTAATAAAACCTACTGCAAAGCCTGCAATCCGGTTCACAGTGCCAATAACGGGCACCCTTTCTATTTTTCTGATGATGTGACGGACTATGTATGCCACTATTCCCAACAAAAAAAATACTATAAAAAATGACAAACCTGTCATAATGGCATTTGTAAGCTGTGCGGATATGGTGTCGTATGCTCCGGATTGCTGCAGCAATATGTTTGCCATATCAAAATCGCCTGTGGCTTTTTGCCCCTGTGCAGCTATTTGTTTTTCAATACCGTTTAAAATTACGGGCTCTATTCCTGTCTGTGATAATATATAATCCCTGACATATGGGGCTGCCATGGTTGATGCAGTAAGCATTACTACCCAGGCTGCAAGCGAATATACCATGCGAAGCACACCTCTTGTGTAGCCTCTCACCACATTCCACGCAATAATACATATTACCGCAATTAACAGCCAATTCATTTCAGTCTCACCTCGTCCATTGCGCCATCATAGATGAAGATATAGTTATTCATACCCGATTTATACATCACCTTGTACAGCTTGTTGTCAAATGTATGATAGAATTTCTTAACTCCGTGTATGGTGTATATCTCACAGGCTGTGTCTCCTGTGACGCACACCTCGTTATTGCTGTCAAACTCTATACTATTGTAGGCAATAGCTGTGTCGTTTTCCATAAGCATCTTACCGTTAAAATCATAAAGCTTGATATGACTGGTGCAATTTTTATCATTGTTGGAGTATGCTACTCCTATATATTTATTATTGTAAAATACGCTGTCTATCAGCTTTTCCAGCTTAATAGTCTGCTTGAGCTTTGGCTTCTGGCTTCCGTCAAATACCATAATATTCTGATCTGAAACTGCTATCATCCTGCTGTCGGAAACATATGCAATTTCAGGTATGAGCTGATTCTCGTACTTGTAGGTGCCGACATTGTTGTCTATCTCATTTTGTCCTACTGATCCAAAATTGTAAAAGGATATAACGCTGTCCGTCTTTCCTCCGGATACATCTATCATATCTACAGCCAGTTTTTTAGCATCATATGAAAGAGCTATATCAACAGGTATGTTCTTCTGTTCTCCGAAAAACTCACCACTTGCCAGCTCTTTTCCGTTTACATCATACAGCTTTACATAATAATTTTCATTCTCACTGACAAGGACTGCCACTGTGCCCTGGCTTGCTATGCAGGCTTTTATAATAGGCCACGATGTTCCTATTTCTTTTTTTACTCCATTCTTGTCCATGATATAGAGGACTGTTCCACCCCTGTCATAGATAGTCATAAAGCTTTCGCATGTGACTACCTGTGGCGATGACATCTCAAATGCCTGGTTCCATATACGGTTTCCGTCTGATGCTGTATACAATACACCATCATTGCTGTACTCCACTACCGCTCCGCAGAAATCCACGAACGACACCGCACTCTTGTCCTTCTGCTCCACGCTGTTTTTGACGTCAAATGACTTGTAGGTGCGCAGTGCCATCCACAACCATACTATAAGAAATAAAGCCACGACTGCTGCCACGACTATTATTATTCTTTTTGCTATTTTTCTTCTATGCTTTCGTATTTTCTCCTCGAGCTCGTCCAAATCGGTCTCGACAGTTTTAAAGTCTGCTCTCTGTGCCATAATCTTATCCTTTTGTCTACTTCCAAAATATTTGTCACTTGTCAGTATACCATTCACCGGATATTTTTTCCACCGGAATTAAATCTTCTTCTGTTGACATGGCCGGAAGTGTCTCCTTTTTGTCTATTGTGCCGCTCATTCCAGCGCCGGCTTTAAGCCCGATAAGCACTATAAGCACTGCTATCGCTGCTATCATCACTACAGATGCAAACGAACCCTTGCGCGGTTCTTTTCCTGCCTCCATGGCTTTTCTGTACCGGCCGCGTTCTTTCGATATGCTGCCAAATTCCTCAGGAAACGACACATTGATCCTGTCGTCTGCCGGAGCGCTTCTATGTATCCGGCTGTAGCTGCTTTCGGCCGCTGTGTCAATGTCCTCATACCGGCTGCTGCTTTTATTACTGTCATCGGCATTACTATAACTGTCGATTTTATTATTGTTGTTTGCATTACTATAGCTGCAGGTGTCAGTTTCATTATAGCTGTCAGCACTATCACAATGCTCATTCATGCGGTAATATACAAAAAATCCTGTCTTTTTCTTCAGATGATTATTCTTTTTGATAAAGAAGTTTTCCTCCTGCTCGGTCCTGTTCAAAAGGAACATAAGCTGATGAGCGCCGCCAAAGTGCTCCCTGTGTATATTTTCAAGCATGGGGGTTGGCTCAGCCGGAAAATCCTCCTGCCTGAATGCCCATCCGACGATAATCAGTTCCTCGTAGCTTTTCTTTATCTCCGCAAACACTCTGCTCCATACCTTGTTGGTCCAAAGAGGCGCATTTTTGTCAAACTCCATATCATATACTGCAATCGCCGCCTCCACAAATGTGGCATACCTGCCTCCGCTGCTCTCCGTATGCCCCATAAGTACAAAAACCTCTTTATCCTTAAAGCCCTCTGTCTTTATGCGCTTGTACGCTTTCTCCGATATGTAAACCCGGCCCTCATCCGCCGGTGTGCCAATCTGCCTGACGTTGTTCGTCACAATATCTATCATGCCAGCCTCCTTTTTCGGTCAGCATAGCACTTGCAGATTGTAAATTTATGCAATATTATGCGATTATAAAGGTATTTTGCAGTTAATCCCCAACGAAAAAAGGGCGCATGAATCCATGCGCCCGACTTTTCACACATATGAAGAAGTAAAATGCTTCGCACTCGACAACCTGTAATCCACCGGAAAGTATGCAGCATATTCCGAAGAAACAATATGAACTGCCGCAGGGTTCCATTATGTAAAATAGCAAGAATGACTAAACTCATTCCACACGCTATCCACACGAAATCCTGCGGCTGACTTCATATTTTTCTGAGGAATATACTGTATGCTGCACCGGTGAACACAGCCTCCAAGTGCGAAGCAGCAAAACCTACTACTTCATATAATTCTTTACTTTGTTGTAGATGCCCTCTGCATCCAGTCCATACTTGTGGATAAGCTCCACTGCCGGTCCTGACTCGCCGAAACGGTCCTCAACACCGATACGCAGAAGCTTTGCAGGCTGCTCCTCACAGAGTACCTCTGCCACAGCACTTCCGAGTCCTCCATTGATAGAGTGCTCCTCTACTGTGACTGCCTTGCCTGTCTTTGATACAGATTTAACAATCAGCTCTCTGTCTATTGGCTTGATTGTATGGATATTGATAACCTCAGCATCTATGCCGTCTGCTGCGAGCATTTTTGCTGCCTCAAGTGTCTCTGATACCTCAAGTCCTGTTGCAAATATAGATACATCCTTACCTTCCTTGAGTACGATACCCTTTCCGATTTCAAACTTGTAGTCCGGTGTGTCGTTGATTACAGGCACTGCAAGTCTGCCGAATCTAAGGTATACAGGACCCACATGGTCGTATGCTGCCTTTACTGCGGCTCTTGCCTCCACATCGTCTGATGGGTTTATTACAACCATGCCCGGGATTTCTCTCATGAGCGAAAGATCCTCGAGGCACTGATGTGTAGCTCCGTCCTCACCTACAGATATTCCTGCATGTGTGGCACCTATCTTGACATTGAGATGAGGATATCCGATTGAGTTTCTTACCTGTTCATAGTTTCTGCCTGCTGCAAACATGGCAAATGAGCTGATAAAAGGCACCTTGCCGCATGTAGCAAGTCCTGCTGCGATACCTGTCATATTGCACTCTGCGATTCCGCAGTCCCAGTGACGCTCAGGAAATTCCTTCTGGAATATACAGGTCTTTGTGGCACCTGCCAGGTCAGCATCAAGTACAATAAGGTCATCGTGTGCTTTTCCAAGCTCTACGAGTGCGTTTCCGTAGCTATCTCTTGTAGCGATTTTCTTTACTTCTGACATAATGCTTCACCTGCCTTTTCTAAGTCTGCCATTGCGATTTCATACTCCTCGTCATTTGGAGCCTTTCCATGCCATCCTGCGGCATTTTCCATGAAGGATACGCCCTTGCCCTTTACAGTCTTTGCGATAATGGCTGTAGGCATGCCCTTTGTCTCACGAGCCTCCTTGAAGGCTGCCCTGATCTGGTCGAAATCGTTGCCATCGATATTGATTACGTGGAAATTGAATGCCTCAAACTTCTTGTCGATCGGGTATGGTGAGCATACATCCTCAACAGAACCGTCTATCTGGAGGTTATTGTTGTCAACGATGACTACGAGGTTGTCGAGCTTGCGGTGGCCTGCCCACATGGCTGCCTCCCAGATCTGTCCCTCCTGAATCTCGCCATCTCCTGTGAGTGTGTATACACGGTAATCCTTCTTGTCATATTTTCCTGCTGCAGCCATTCCTACTGCGACAGATACTCCTTGTCCGAGAGAGCCGCTTGACATATCAATGCCAGGAATGTGCTTCATATCAGGATGTCCCTGCAGATATGAGCCTGTATGACGGAGTGTCTTTAAATCCTCCTTTGGAAAATATCCTTTCTCTGCGAGTGTAGAGTAAAGTCCCGGTGCTACGTGTCCCTTTGAGAGCACGAAACGGTCCCTGTCCTCCCATTTAGGATTGGCAGGGTCTACATTCATCTCCTCAAAATACAGATATGTAAAAATATCTGCTGATGAAAGTGATCCACCCGGATGTCCGGATTTGGCACTGTGAACTGCTGTCACAATGTCCTTGCGAATTTCATTCGCCATCTTCTCAAGTTCAAGATTGTTCATGATGTCTCCTTCTATCATTTATATCTCTGTTCTTCCCTGAAGCGCCCTAAGCAGGGTCACCTCGTCAATATATTCCAAATCGCCTCCTACGGGAACTCCGCTCGCGATTCGTGTCACTTTGATGCCGGTAGGTTTGATGAGCTTGCTGATATACATGGCCGTAGTCTCGCCCTCCAGGCTTGAATTGGTCGCTATAATGACCTCGTCTACGTCTTTTTCAAGGCGTACCATGAGCTCCTTCAGACGGATATCCGCCGGACCTATGCCAAGCATGGGTGAAATTGCGCCACCCAGCACATGATACACGCCCTCATATTTACCGGTCTTTTCGTATGCCACAAGATCCCTCGTATTCTCAACAACCATGATGGTCTTGTGGTCTCTTGCCGCATCCTTGCAGATTGGGCATAGCTCGTCATCTGTTAGTGTATAGCAGCATTTGCAGTATCTGACATGCTCCTTCGCATCAATTATGGCATCAGAGAGCGATTTTGCCTGCTCCTTTGGCATATTTATGATATGAAATGCCAGTCTCTGCGCTGTCTTGGCTCCGATTCCCGGAAGCTGTGACAGCTCCTCTATTAATTTTGATATCTCACTGCTGTAAAAATCCATTAAAACAGACCGCCACCCAGGCCACCGGTAATTTTGGACATAGATGCCTGTGACTGCTCATCAATCTGGCGAAGCGCCTCATTGGTTGCTGCCATGATGAGATCCTCGAGCATCTCGATATCGTCAGGATCCACTACCTCCTCAGATAATTTGACCTTTGTAATTTCCTTTTTTCCAGAAACAGTGACTTCGACCGCTCCGCCGCCTGCCTTTGCTGTAACCTCAGCATCCTCAAGCTGCTTCTGAGCCTCCTCCATCTGACGCTGCATCTTCTGCGCCTGTTTCATAAGATTGTTCATGTTTCCCGGCATTCCTCCAGGGAATCCACCTCTTCTTGCCATTCTGGCGTCCTCCTTGTTTTTGATGGGCTAATCCCAGCCCTGTTTATAACTTAGTTTTCTTCCTCTATATCAAAATTTATCATATCTGTCAAGTCCACAACCGCTTCCTTTGCGCTGACTGCGGAATTATTTTTCTTGACCGTCACCTCAACTTTTTTGCCTATACGCTTTTCTATAAGCGAAGCCAGCGTATCCATACAGCCTGCACGGTTTTCAGAGAGATACTCATATGCATTCTCATCATCAAACATTAAAATCAGGTCAGAGGAATTGCCAAGCGATGTCACAGCCTTGTTCAGATAAACCTTTGATGTTGCTCCCATCTCCGAAAGTATGGATTTCCAGTGCTTCATGAGCTCTGAGATATCCTGTGGTATTGCTTTGGGAAGCTCCTTTTTCACTATAGGCTCGCTTGCTGCGGCCTGCTGCATATCCTGTGTCTGCGCAGCCTGTGCCGCTACAGATATACCCTTTTCAAGCTTTTTCTCTATGCTGTTTATGCGGTCAAGCACCGAATCATAGCTCTTTTCCATCTGCGGCCTGCACAGCTTTATTATGGCTATCTCGACCATAATACGCTTTTGCGATGCAAACTTTACCTGACTTGACAGCTCGGAAAATACCCTGATATACCTGATGAGTGTCTCAGGCTTTACAAGCGCTGCCTCTTCCTTAAGCGCCTCAAGATTGTCCTTGGAGATGTCGAGCACCTCCTCCATATCGTCGGAGCTCTGCAAAAGCAACAGATTCCTCATATACCACGTGAAATCATTGACAAGCTGCGACAGCTCCCTGCCATCATCTATGAGCTCGCCCAGTATGCGGATTGCACCTGTCACATCCTCGTCGAGTATGCGCCTTAAGAGCCTTGAAAACACCTCTGTGTCCACCGCTCCAAGCACCTCGAGCACATTTTCATAGGTGAGCTTCTCACCCAGATGGAAAGCAATGCACTGGTCAAGGAGACTTAACGCATCCCTCATGGAGCCGTCTCCTGCCTTGGCCACGTACCTTATGGCACGCTCCTCGACCTCCACCTGCTCCTGCTCCATCAAATCGCTGAGTCTGGATGCAATCGTATCTATGGAAATCCTGTGGAAATCATAGCGCTGGCATCTGGACAGGATAGTAATGGGTATCTTGTGTGCCTCGGTGGTCGCCAGTATAAATATAACGTAGCTCGGCGGCTCCTCAAGTGTTTTTAAAAGTGCATTGAAGGCTCCTGCCGAAAGCATGTGAACCTCGTCGATGATATAGACCTTGTACCTGCCCTCTGTCGGGCGGTATGTGACCTCCTCACGAATCTGTCTGATATTGTCCACGCCGTTGTTTGACGCTGCATCTATCTCTATGACATTCATGGATGAGCCCTCAGTGATTGCCCTGCACGACGGACATTCGCCACATGGGCTTCCGTCTACAGGGTGCTCACAGTTGACTGCCTTTGCAAATATCTTGGCCACAGTGGTCTTTCCTGTACCTCTCGTACCGCAAAATAAATAGGCATGCCCTATTCTGTCAGCTTTTATCTGATTTTTCAGTGTTGTTACAATGTGTTCCTGTCCCTTTACGTCATCGAACTCCTGTGGACGGAACTTACGGTATAGGGCCTGATAAGACACGCCTTTTCACCTTCCTTATATCTAATATTGCTGCTTAATCTCCGAAGCAGATACCGGTGCGCTTTGCTTCCTTGATCATCTGGCTCTTTGGATCTACAGTCTTAAGCTTTCCTGCTACATCGGCAAGCGGAACCTTCTTTGTCTGTCCGTTTACCATGGCTATCATGCAGCCGTAATCCTCATCCATGATGGCCTTTGCTGCTGCTGAGCCAAGACGTGTACAAAGCACTCTGTCGTAAGGGCATGGGCTGCCGCCTCGCTGTGTATGTCCCGGAACTGCCACTCTGACCTCAAGACCGAGTCTTTCGCTGATGCGGTCTGCAACCTCGTATGATACTGATGGGTATTTGCTCTTTGCAAGCTTCTTCTTGTATTCCTTTTTGGAAAGGGCTGCATCCTCCTTGGAGATGGCTCCCTCTGCTACTGCAAGAATGGTAAAGCCCTTGCCCTCCTTTGTTCTCTTGTGGATGGCATCTACGACCTTGTCAATATCGTATGGTATCTCAGGAAGCAGAATGATGTCCGCACCGCCCGCAACACCTGCATACAGTGTGAGCCAGCCTACCTTGTGGCCCATAACCTCAACGATGAATACACGGTTGTGGGATGCCGCTGTGGTGTGGATGCAGTCGATTGCATCTGTAGCTATATTGATCGCGCTCTGGAAGCCAAAGGTCACATCTGTGCCGTAGATATCATTGTCGATTGTCTTTGGCAGATGAATGATATTAAGTCCCTCTTCCCTGAGAAGATTGGCTGTCTTTTGTGTGCCGTTTCCGCCCAGGATAACGAGACAGTCAAGACCAAGCTTCTTGTATGTGTTTTTCATGGCTGCGACCTTGTCCAGTCCGTTCTCATCCGGCACTCTCATAAGCTTAAAAGGCTGTCTTGATGAGCCGAGTATTGTGCCACCCTTTGTCAGGATACCCGAAAAATCCTTTGATGTGAGTATTCTGTAGTTCTCATATATGAGTCCCTTGTACCCGTTCTCAAAGCCGTAAATCTCAAGCTCGTCGACATTGTGTGCCAGTGCCTTTACCACACCTCTCATGGCTGCATTAAGTGCCTGGCAGTCTCCTCCGCTGGTAAGCATTCCAATTTTCTTCATTGCTGCTTCCTCCTTATGCATTATTATGATTGTCTTTTATTATGCTAATCCCTGTACTCCTTATCCTTCTCCTCCTCGCGGAGCCTATCCTCCTCATTCATGAGCTTTCTGAAAATACGCTCAAAAATAAACTCATAGGTGAGTGCTGCGCCGACAGGAAGTATGAAAATGAGTGGAATAAGAATCCATACAAGTATAAGTGATACCACAAGTATCACTATGACCAGTAATGTCCACGGCAGGTTGGCGATAAGAATGAGTATTGTATTCTTAAGGGTTATCTTTGTGACCTGCTCAAATCGTGAAATATACGCTGATGTGTATATGGCCCAGGCTGCGGCGATAAGTGCCATTATGATGAACACGATAGAGAAGGCTCCCCACTTATTGCCTGTCTTAAGACCTGACCACGTAATATAAATATCTCCCAAAAGCACGATAAGTATTATAAGCTGTACCAGCCATGCCTTGGTGGCCTGCTTGAAATTTACCTTAAACGCATGCCAGTAGCCTCTCCACACATAGCCCTCATCGTGATGGATGACACGGCGCGATGTATCGTAAAGTGCTGTAGATGCCGCTCCTATTGTAAAAACAGGTATGCATGATATGATCCAGCAAAAGCTCAAAATAACCATATCTACCAGTTTGTTTAATGCTCTGAAAAATTTGTTGTCTATGTTGAAAATGCCCATAATGCCCTCCTATATCCTGTGGTGCTCTCTGTTTTGTTCTCTCTTTTTCTCATAGCGTTCTTCACGCTGCCTCTTCCTCTCCTCAGATGTGAGGCGTTCCTTTTTCCTGCCGATATAGATATTCCACTTAAGATATGCCTCCTGGGCATTTCTTGACTTGTAGATGATATTTTTCTCCTCGCCTACTATATCCGTGATGCTGTACCAGCCTTTATCGTACATGAACTCTGACTGCTTATCATCGAAGTCCTTGGTTCCCAGCACAAATTTGTGTATTGCATGCTGCTGTCCCATGTAATCCTGTCCTCCTTATTGTAATTTTATGATATGAGTGTCAAAAAGTATTTTGCCCCTCATTTATGATTAATCAGATTACTACATGCTACGCATTCCCGTAATCTGACTCCACCTTGTCCAGTACATAGTCAACTGCCTGCCTAAGGTGCTTATCCTTCTCATACTGCTCAGTTTCCTTAAGCTTTAGAGCTTCTTCTCTGGTGAACATATCACGCAGTACCACCCGGTGATGCTCTACCGGTATATATGACACCTTGTCCTCAAACACAGGCTTGAGCACATAGTACGGCACCGGCTTTTCTCTCTTAGATGCCGCAAGCGATACTATGTTGTCAACCACGCATACGCCAAGGGTTTCACTATATATAATCTGTTTCTTTTGAAACATGCTTTTACCTCCGTATTTACATACACATCTATAATATCACAGACAGCGTTCTTTTTCAAAAACATTTTATCTGGCATTTATTTTTTTATCTTTCTGGTCATAGAAATATGGTCAGACGCATGTATACTTATCCTATATTTGCCTACGACTGTACATTTGTGGTGCGACATTCACCTGTAACATACGCTTTCATAATTTCTTAGCCTAGTGGGAGTAAATGCCGCCTCAAACAGAGTTTATCAAGCGCAAAAAATCAAACGCGCTATTTACATTTGTCACATGCTCCATGCTGTGTTGCTTGAACGAGTATTTTTTGCGCTCACTTTTGTTTGATGCGGCATGTAACTCCCACACGGCACGTCATAAATCAAGCGTATGCCACAGGTGACTGCCACACCACAAGTGTACAACCGCAGATAAACATAGAAGATTAAGTAATTAAAACATTTGGAGGATATATGAAGAAAGCAGCCGTTTTTAACGATTTGTCCGGCTTTGGAAAATGCTCTCTGACCGCCGCAATCCCGGTACTGTCCGCGCAGGGCGTACAGTGCTGTCCCATGGCATCAGCAGTGCTGACAAACCAGACAGGATATGAATATCATAAATGCACAGACCTGACAGCCATGATTAAGGACTACATCTACAACTGGCAGAAAAATAATGCCCATTTTGACGGCATTTACAGCGGTTTCATGACAGGCTCAAAGCAGATTGAGCTTTTTATGGATTTTTTGGATGTATTTTATGAGGAAAACACGATGCTGCTCGTGGACCCTGTGATGGGCGATGACGGCAGAACCTACGGCATATACTCTGCCGCTCTTTTGGATGGCATGAAGGCTCTTTCCAGAAAGGCCGATGTCATCACACCAAACCTGACCGAGGCATGCCTTTTGGCAGACTATGATATCGAAAAGGTATACAGCGACACGAGAAAGGATGTGCTCCTGCCGCTTGCGACAGAGATAAGCGAGAAGCTGCGAAGCCTGTCCGGCAAAAACCAGGATGTCATCATCACAGGCATCAAATGCAGGGATGACAAGGCACCCTTTATATACAATCTCGTGACTACCGCAAACGGTACTACAACCCACAGATCACACTTTTTCGATGTGAGCTTTTCCGGCACAGGAGATCTGTTTGCATCTGTTATATGCGGAAGCAGGCTGAACGGATTTTCCACAGAGGAGGCCGCAGAGCGCGCCGGAAAATTCCTGTATGACAGCATCGCAGATACCATGAATGATGACACCGCACCGAATGACGGAGTAAATTTCGAGAAGTTTTTGCGGGAGCTGATGTGATGTTTATGTGATTCTTATCACCCTTTGCAGAAAATTTATCGAATTGTCAGTTGACCTCTTAAGTTAGGCTTAACACAAAACAAAGGAGAACATATTTTTATGAACTCACAGGTTAAAAAACTCACATTTACTGCCCTCATGGCAGCCATGATTACTATTTTTACAGCATATATATGCCACATTCCGGTTGGACAGAATGGCGGATATATTCATTTTGGCGATAGCCTTATCTATATCGCAGCGTGCCTCCTTCCATGGCCGTATGCAATGACAGCCGCAGCTATCGGCGGTGGCATGGCAGATTTGCTGACCGCACCTATCTGGGCGCCTGCAACAATCATCATAAAGGCACTCATATCCATCCCGTTTACCAACAAATCAGATAAAATTGTGACCGTGAGAAATGTAGTATCGACAATCATAGCTTTCGCAATTTCCGCAACCGGCTATGCCATTGCAGAGGCCTTTATCACATATGGCTTCACAAAGCATGCCTTCACCGGTCTCATCGCAATAATTCCGGTTTCTGTTCCGGGAAGCTGTATACAAAGCGGTGGAAGTGCTATAATATTTGTTATTCTTGGACTGGTACTTGATAAAATCGGATTCAAGAGAAGATTTTTCACATTGGAGGAGACTAAATAATGGCTGATATAATCTATACATACAAGAACGAAGTTTATGCAAATATCACAAATAAATGCGACTGCGCTTGTACATTCTGTATACGCTCTCAGAAGGACGCTATAGGCGATGCGACATCATTGTGGCATACGGTGGACCCAACATATGATGAGATAATAGCTGCAATCGATGCATTTGATTTTACAGGCTATGAGGAATTCGTCTTCTGCGGCTATGGTGAGCCAACCTGCGCGCTGGATATCCTTGAGAAAACAGCTAAATATGTGAAGGAAAAGTATAAGCTTCCTATCCGTGTAAATACTAACGGACTAGGCAATCTCTATCACAGAAGGGATATCGTGCCGAAGCTTTCTGAGTATATTGATTCGGTTTCCATAAGCTTGAATGCTGCAAATGCCGAGGAATACAATAAGGTCACAAGACCAACCTTTGACAATGCTTATGAGGCTATGCTGGATTTTGCTGAGGAATGCAACCGCATGATCAAGCATACACAGCTTTCTATCGTGGATGTGCTCCCTGAGGAGGATATAAAAACCTGCCAGCAGATTACTGATGAGAGGGGTATTCATCTGAAGATACGTCATTTTTCGAATTAGGAATAGAGTAAAAAATACCCATTTTCCATTATAGAATATAGTTATAACGGAAAATGGGTATTTATAGGTGATAACATATTATCACTGCACTATAGATACTCCCCAAGCATTTCACTAACACAATCTCTTATATTCAGTGCGGTTTTCCTTGCCATTGTCATATTTAATCCAATTTTTTTGGCAACCGCGAGAATATCATCCAGTTCCGGATTTACACCATTTCCATTTACCGTGGTAGCATGCTCTCCACCGATTGAATTACTGTAGGTGAGGTCATACGCCGGTGACAATTTCCAGCTACATTCATCTTCATCATACAGATAAGTAAAATTCTTCGAATGGTCATCCCTGTTATGCGCATACACATTAAAGCACATAAGTCTATACAATTTTTCACATTCTTCCATAGATTTGGTAAGCTGGAGTGTAAGCTGCATCAGAATATCATAATCGAGATTTGGTATTCTGTGAGATGTTTCTAAAAGTCCGGAAACGGATATCATGTGAATCCTTCTGCTTTTTGAGTCATTAGTACGGTCAAATCTCTTCGTTCCAAAATATCCTTTCGTGCGCTCAGAGGAAAATAATCTTACGTTTTCCATTGCTATTCCACATTCTTTGGCACACATTGCATAATCATATTCCTGTCTGCCTATATCTTTGCTATCATAAGATGACGGGAATTTGATGATCCAATCCTCTCCATCTACCTTTGTAAGTATCTTAGGTCTGGCTCCGCCGGAAGAGCCTCCCTTAGAAAACAGAAAGTCCAGATTATCGCAAGTCTCTGTGCTCAATATTTTTTCACATTCCAATGCAATTTCATCCAACGATTTCTCATCGTGATTTTTTTCCATTGTTATAACAGGCTGGTAGGTTAAAGCCCCCATTCCTGAGTTTCCTACAACCGCTAGTCTCTCAAGGCTGCCTATCTCATGTGGATTTATGCCATTTTTCTTCATAAGTCTATCAACCAACAATCTGCCCCATCCATCAGGCAGACTATCTGCAAAAACGCCAAAAAGTCCCTCAAACGGATCTATCTTTGGTATAAAAACTTTTTTCTCCAAAGGCAGTGAAAAAGGGCTTATGGAAAATCCATTTGCCAGCCAGTTACTGTCATACTCAAACGCAGCCAGACGATTTTGGTACAAAGCAATCGTTCCGACGAGTCTTTCATGATAAAAGACTTCCAGCTTATTTAGTCTGTTCATTAATTACCTCCTCGATAGACGCAAAAGGCACATTATTAAACAAGTCTTCAAGTTCGTTCTCCACATCAAGAGCTATAGCAATTTTGGTCAAAGATTGCAGGGATATCTCGCCGCTCTGCTCAAATCGCTTAAGTGAACCAAGACTTACACCTGACCTTGCAGCTAATTGCTTTTGAGTGATTTTCTTTCTTTTGCGCAAACGTACTATCTTTTGTGCAATGTCGTTATTTATTTCTGTCCATGTTTTTTGATATAAGTTAATCATGCTAATATATTATCCCTTTTTGGCATTTTTATCAAGATATAACTAATATATTATCCCTAAATATTCATAACTCCAAAACCAAAACCAAAAAATGTAAATAATAAGCTGAGGATCAAAAAACAAAGGAAAAAGTTTATGGTATTTTAAAGAATCAATTGAATTATATGCAAAAAAGACACCGCATGGGTGCAATGTCATTAAGTTAAGAATTTTGACATAATTATAAAACACATCATATTTGCA
>OGCO01004610.1_pt1 | contig 14507 bp, 9 predicted proteins | sample 1570171 | NCBI WGS metagenome assembly OGCO01 (sample SAMEA4370583, study PRJEB24528) | human gut metagenome | reverse complement strand
CAGGTATGGCAATCACCCATGCCGGCACAACCCTGCCACATGGTTTAAGCTATTTTCTCACTTACGAGATGCATATTCCACATGGACAGGCTGTGGGATATTTCCAGCCGGGCTATGTAGCCGCTGCCGCTCCTGAGACACGGGCAAAAGTTCTGGAATTGATCGGCTGCAAAAATATCGCTGAATTCACCAATCTGATCCACACTCTGCTCGGACCACTCGAAATAGCACCGGATATGGTCGATACCGCCATTAAAGGTATCATGGCAAACGAACGCAAATTAAAACCAGTACCATACGAAGTAACCGAAGAAACACTTCGCAAATTCTTCGAGATGGCAATGTAACACAACAACAGGGCAGATCAAACGATCTGCCCTGCCATAATATCTATATACCTTATAGACTCACTATTATCTTATCTTACCCATATACCAGACAATCCGGCCTTTGATATCATCGATCTTCACCGTACCTATCTCACGCGAATCTCTGGATATCTCCCGGTTATCACCAAGCACAAAGACCTGCTTATCATCTACCACCAACGGATAGGTAATATCATCTGACTTTGTATTAGTCTCACCGATTGCCTGTTCTGTTACCAGTTCTTCTCCATTGACGTAGATCCTGCCATTCTGGATGTTCACTGTATCACCGGCCACTGCCACAATACGTTTCACATATTCTTCGCCATTCGGTCGTTTGATCGCGACAACATCTCCCACACGATATTCGGTATTCTTCCTTTTATATATCACCACATCCTGGTCATGCAATGTCGGATACATTGAATTCCCCTGTACGGTCGATATGCCCATCAACATATAAAATATCAGAAGAACTACAATAATTACTGCAATTGACTGCAGTGCAATAACGAAACGTTGAACCCGCCTCTCGTGCGCTCTTTTCCGCTTCGTCTCCGGATCCACATCTTCCAGAATCTTCTTCTTGATATCATCTATGTCCATTCCAACGCCTTCTTTCTAACGCACGGGCTTCCCCATTGCTTATCATAACGGTAAACGACCGCAGCAGAAACTCCTGCCACGGTCATTTATAACTCAGGATCTCTCAGCTTTCACTGAACATGCAGTCCCACCTAACAATAATATACTCTTCCTGATGTACCCACATCATTAAAGTTCCTTATCTGCCTCAACTGAATCTTCCGCATACAGTTCAGATAACTGATCTTCCAGTTCATCCTGTTCGTCTTTTAACTTGCTGCGCTTTACCGCAAATGCAACAACCACGATTACCAGAATAACCAATGCAAGAAGGTCCCACCAGCAAAAGCCGAGTCTTGTATGTTCAAAAATATATGACATATATGTTCCCTCCTTTTATTATACTTCCTGTGCAGGTTTTTTGTCCAGTTCTTCTCGGAGGTCCTGGATCTTTTGATCCAGTTCCTCCTCAAAATCTTTTTCACGTTTCTTCTGATTATGGCGATGTACCAATATCATAACAACCAGAATCACTGCAACAATCAATGCCGGTATATCCCAGGAATGTATTCCCAAATTATGCACAAATTCAAAATAACGCATATGCTTACCTCCTTTTCATCATTTGCTGTTCCTTAGCTATTCTTCTGCTCCTTTGAAGTTGGAAGTCCTCTCTTTACCAGTTCGGTATCCAGTTCTTCGCGAAGTTCGAAATTCTTCTTCTGTCTCTTCTTCATGTTGTGTGTGAAGAATCCGTAAAGAATTGCTGTCAGCAACATGATCAGGAAATGAAGGATACAGCACTTATGCTCATCCAAATTCTGGTTAGCCAACGGCACATCTCCATCATCTGAGCTGAATACTTCCTGTACGTCTGCTGCTACGTCTTTGATTGTATCTACAACCCTATCCAGTACGCCCGGGTTATCTGACGGTGTAGCCGGTGGGGTTGGTGTAACTGATGGATTATTATTAGTCGGTGCTGTTACAGTCAGCGTTCCAAGATTCTCACTAACTGTGTAGTTCGTTTCTTTCGCTGTCTGATTCCATACCAGGGAATAGCTGTTGGTTGCCGTTCCTACATTAGTAATGGTTCCTGTTGTTGCAAATGAAACAGTTTCACCATTTACCAGTCCGGTAATTGTTCCGGCTGCCGTCAGCGGTGTTCCATCATATACCTTGCTTGCGTTTGGAGTAGTAACTGTTACAGTTGCAGGCTTAACAACAATCTCTCCTGTTACTCTCGTAATCTTAAGATTAGCTGTTACATCTACGCCCGCTGCATTCACAATTACCAGTCTGTCTGCGTCCGCTGTCACTGCTTCTGTCGTTACATCTGTTGCTGTTGCATCAGACTCTGCTGTCTGCAGTGTATATCCTTCTGGGAGTTCACTTACTTCTACTGTTGCGCCATGTGGCTGTCCATCGTATGTGAATGTTCCTCCGGTTGTTGTTACTACGATTTCATCTTCTGTCTCTTTGACTACCAGTTTGCCAAGTGACACTTCCTTAATAATATAGTTAGATTCTTTTGCTGTGCTTTCTTTGCTATTCCAATCCAACTCATAGGTATTATCACTATTACCAACTTCTGTCTGAGTTCCTGTCGTCTTATGAGCTACAACTTCACCATTCTTCAGACCTTCGATCGTCATGTTCTCATTGGTCAATGGCTTGCCATCATAGGTCTTCTCAGCTTTCTCAGTTCTAATAATCAACGGAGCAACTAAGATGTTGTATACTCTTGTGACTGTGCCAGTGTAGTTACCTTTTCCGGTAATTGTAACTGTAATCGTCTTAACATCTGTGAAGTCATCCTTATCATAGCTTACTTCGTAGTCGGTATCTTCTGTAAGCGCATTACCATTCTTGTCAGTTACAGTCGGTGACCACTTATGAGCCTGTCCATCGTATTCTACATCAGATGGGCTATCAATCTGGATACCATCATAAGATGGATCTGGATTCTCAGGGTTTGGACCCGGATTAATGGACTGAGCAACAATCTTCAAGGTTCCTGGATTCGTCTTAACAGTATAATTATTTGTAACGTCTTTATTATCCGCACTCATAATCTGTACTGCAGTAAATACGCCTGTATATGGTTTCTCACTTACATTAGTTCCTTCCAGCTTATATGTTGTATTTACTGACTGTCCATCTACCAAACCACGTGTATTTGCTTTGTTTGCATTCTCCCATTCAAACTTATCAGTTTTATATGCCTTACCGGTGTATAACTGATCTGTATCCCAGCCTTCGCCAGTGATTGAAATAGGTCTACTTGTGATAGTTACTCTACCATACAGATTATCTGTAACTGCTGGTTCGTAGTTTGAGTTAGTAACTCGTACTTTAATCTCAGTATCTATTACATCTGTGTACTCTTTAAGTTTATCACTCCAAGTTATGCCATTATAGCTGTACTCTACCTTGTCACCGGCTACTGTTCCGTTCACGGTAATCGTATGCTTCTTCGCATCGTATACTCCATTGTATGAAGTTACGCTCAGTTCCGTCGTTCTCTGTGCTGCTACGATTGTCAGTGTTCCCGGTTTGTAGGTTACTTTGTAGTTGCCCTGCTTCTCTTCTCCTGCCGAAGTGATCGCATAGTCTCCTACATCCTCGCCTGTTTTTCTGCTCAGTGTGTAGTCCACTTTGTCATTTCCAAGTGTTCCTTCTACTTTTGCAGTGAATTCCGGATCAGTTTCGCCAAATGTCTTCTGATAGCTGTTAGCCGTTACGGTTACAGGTCTTCTTGTGATCTCTACAGTTCCTGTCTTTGTATCGACCGGTTTGTAGTTATCATTTGTCACCTTGACCTGAATCTTAACTTCTGCTGTTACATTCTTGTACTGCTTCAGATCTGTGGTCCAGGTCTTTCCACCGTCATAGCTGTACTCTACTTTGTCACCATCTACAAGGTTCTTCACTTCGATCGTATGGTTTCCTGCATCATAGACATCTTTGTAGTTTACTACTTCAATGTCTTTCGCACGCTCTGCCTTTGTGATCGTCAGTTTTCCTGATTCATAAGTTACTGTGTAGTTACCCTGTACTGCTTCGCCTGTAGCTGTGATCGGATACTCTCCTACATTCTCTCCTGCTTCTCTTGACAGGTCATAGGTGATCTCCTGTTTATCCGGTTTTGCTTTTCCTTCCAGTCCTGATGTCTCAGCTGCTGTAAGTTTTGGATCTTTTTCTCCAAATACCTTTGACTTATCCTCTGCTTTTACTACCAGCGGGAATCTTGTGATTGTTACGGTTCCTGTAAGCTGTGGTACATCTGCGTAGTTCGCATTCGTTACCTTAACAAGAATCGTTGTCTCTGTGACATCTTTATACTGGGTCAGGTCTGTAGTCCAAGTTGTTCCATTATCGTAACTGTACTCTACCTGATCTCCGTCTACAAGGTTCTTCACCTCGATCGTATGGTTCTTCGCATCGTATACTCCATTATAAGAAGTTACTTCTACTGCTTTCTCTCGATCGGATGCTGTGATTGTCAGTTTTCCTGAATTGTAAGTTACTGTGTAGTTGCCCTGCACTTCTTCACCGCTTGGTGTGAGTGCATAGTTTCCTACATCTTCACCAGTTTCTCTGCTGATGTCATAAGTGATCTTATCTCCATTCAGTGTTCCTGCTGTATCTGCTTCAAATGTCGGATCAGCTGTTCCGAATGTCTTGCTGTAACTTCTTGCTGTTACTGTTACCGGCTTCGGTGTGATTGTTACTGTTCCTTCCAGTTCTACCGGATTTGGATCATAGTTCGCATTCGTTACTCTCACTTTGATCGTTGTATTCGTTACATCTGTGTACTGGGTCAGATCTGTGGTCCAGGTCTCTCCATTATCATAGCTGTATTCTACAACATCTCCGTCAAGTACGTTATTAACTGTGATCGTATGCTCGTTTGCATCGTATACTCCATTATAGGATGTTACGCTCAGCTGGCGGTCTGCCGGTCTGCTTCCTGCTGTGATCGTCAGGGTTCCCGGTTTGTACGTTACTGTGTAGTTGCCCTGCGTTGTTTCTCCACTGGCTGTGATCTTATAGTTTCCTACATTCTCACCAGCTTCTCTTGTCATTGTACGCTCGATCTTCTGATTATCCGGTTTTTCTTTTCCTTCCACTCCTGATGTCTCAGTTGCTGTGAGTTTTGGATCTTTTTCTCCGAATACCTTTGACTTATCATCTGCTTTTACTACCAGTGGGAATGGTGTGATTGTTACAGTTCCATTTAAGATTGTCTCTGACGGTGTGTAATTCGTATTGGTTACTTTCACCTGAATTGCTACACTTCCATCTGTGACATTCTTGTATTCCTTAAGATCTGCCACCCAGGTCTTGCCGCCATCATAGCTGTACTCTACCTTGTCGCCGTCTACTGTTCCGTTCACTGCGATCGTATGCTTCTTCGCATCGTATACTCCATTGTATGAAGTTACGCTCAGTTCCGTCGTTCTCTGTGCTGCTACGATTGTCAGTGTTCCCGGTTTGTAGGTTACTTTGTAGTTGCCCTGCTTCTCTTCTCCTGCCGAAGTGATCGCATAGTCTCCTACATCCTCGCCTGTTTTTCTGCTCAGTGTGTAGTCCACTTTGTCATTTCCAAGTGTTCCTTCTACTTTTGCAGTGAATTCCGGATCAGTTTCGCCAAATGTCTTCTGGCAGCTGTTAGCCGTTACGGTCACTGGTCTTCTTGTGATCGTCAACTTTTCTTCTACCGTTAACGTACCCGTATATTTTCCTTCACTAGATACTCTTACCTTTACAGTTTTGCTGTCAGACACATTAGTAGCTGTGATATCTGCCGGGTTCTCTGTCCAACTTCCATCTGCTTTCTGGTATTCGATCTTCAGATCACTAATATCAGCCCCCTCAGCTTTGCCAGCCACTTTCGCTGTTCCTGCTGCATGAGCTTCTCCGTCATATACTTTTTCAACGTCTTTAGGAGTAAGCTCCACAAAGTCTTCTATCTTCTGTTCTTCCCAGTTTGCCGTAATCGTTACATTATTATTAGGCATCTGGAATCTTGCACCACTATTAATAGAAGAAACTCCATCCAATCCTTCAACAGTCCATCCAGTGAATTTATATCCTTTGCGTGTAGGTTCGGATTTAACAACAACATTCTCGCCTTCATTATGCTTCTCTGTTAATGATGATCCATCTGAAAAACTTCCAGAAGAGAATTTGCGATATACTGGACCATCTCAAGGCACAGGCTGTAAACCCACTGAACAAAGCCCTTAAAAATTCCTTCAAGAATAAAAACCACCTCCCAACCGGCGTATGGCTGAGAGGTTTACTGAATGGTGGCCAGGCCGTCAAAAAGAGGCCGGACATAGGCCAGGAAGGCGCCCATTCCGTTAATGATGGCCCAAGCGATCCAGATACGCTTGAGCCAGTCCCATGCCTGATCGGTTTTATGCTGGTTATTGGAAACTTTGGCTCCAATCACAGCAACGGCAGACATCAGGCCGGCCAGCACGGTGCTGATCCCGGCAATCTTGTTATAGACATCGACGATGATACGGTTTGCGGCCGTCCACATATCCTCTACGGCCAGAGCTGGCGTAATCATATAGGTCACAATCAAAATAAACGCCATTATCTGAACATAATAGCGGGGGGCTTTAGGCCCGAGACGGACCAGAAGATTTTTCATAGGGCATCCCTCCTCGGAGCATAAAAAGGGACTGTGTAAGCGCCCTCGTTCCCGAGGTAATTGCCCACACAGTCCATGATTGACGGTTGTTTTTGATTATTTAGGCGTCCGGCTTAGGGGAGACTCCATTGCGAAGCCCGAGGCCGGGCTGCACTCACTCTCTTGGAACAGCCTTCGATAGAAGCCGGGAATATCTTGCAGGTCCTGTTCATCAATAGGCATCCACCAGAGCGTCAGTAAATTGACTGTGTATTTGTGCATGGTGGCCTGCCGAAGCCGCTTGGTAAAAAGCGGGACCGGATAATCAGCTTTCACCGAAATATATGTGTCTCCTTCGTTCTTCCGATAAAGGAGGACATCTCCTGTATCGGCACATTCAAATTGTCCTCCATACATCTCCGTATAACGATCCGCAGCCGCACGGAGTTCTTTATCATTCAGGTAGGAAGAATAGGTCATCTGTTTACCTCCGTTCAGGGGATAGGGACGGCACACAGAATGCCGCCCCTATCCATCATGTCAATAGCCGGTTTTGGGGAGATTGGGCTGATTGAGCTTGACGATCAGGGTGATCCATGCGGCGCGTCCGGTCTCCCACTGGCTCATATATTGGCCACCCGCGTCGGCCCGGTTGACCACCTGATAGCCATTGGCAAGGTTGGCGCTGGTCTGGGTGGTAACGGTAGGCTTTACCACAGAAGCAAAGCCAGCCGGCACCTTGCCGAACTCCAGACGCACATCCGTGACCACCTCGTCCTGCATCAGCGAGATGGCGGAAAGGTCAAAGGCATAATTGTTGGTGCTGAGCAGGTTGGTAGCAAGCACCCGGTAGTCATTGTAATTGGTCTTATAGGTGATCTGGTAGTTGAGACGGGTGTTATAGGTGCCGGTTGTGATGGTCTTGGCTGTGGCGCAGTCGGTGGGGAAGCGGTCGTGGAGGTAGAAGTTCTCCAGCGGCACATTGGAATTGTTCGCCACGGTAAGGTCATAGCGCATGGAATCTCCGGCCAGAAGTTGCTTGTTGCCGGTCTTGGTGACAGTGACCTTCAGATTGGCCGGCTTGTCATAGGCCGCGATTTTGATGATCTGCCCCGCATACTCCAGTGTGACATCGTGGACGGTAGGATCAAGCTGGAAATAGGCAGGCGCGGTGACTTCCCGGATTTTATAGCGTGTCAAAGGCAGGGGTTTGGAGGCCGCAACACCCCGGGCATCGGTAGTGATATAGTCCACCACCCGGCCGCTGCGCTCATTGATGATTTCATAGACTGCTCCCTGGAGGGGAGTCCCGGCCGGAACGCCTGTGACGGAGTTTGCTTCGGCGGCGTATTTGTAGATCTGAATTTGACCTGTGATGGCTTCGTTGACCCACTCAATTTCCGCCGTGCGGCCCGGACGCACATAGACGGTCTTATATTCCTTATCCAAGATGTAGCCCTCGGCCGCCTCCAGCTCTCTCAGATAAAAGCGTCCGCTGGTATTGGCACCATCCGGGAGATCATCAGCGGTGATATAAACATAGCCGTCATCGTCGCTGGTGAACTCACCGATGGGATTGCGGTCCTCGTCGTAGAGTAAGAACTTGACGCCATAGATACCTTCTCCGCTGGTATCCACCTTGTGGATCAGGATTCCAGATGCGGCGGCGTTGGTGACCCGCAGAGTGGTCACTTTCCCGTCTTTAACTTCAAAATAGTGCGGGGTGTCGTCCAGCACGAAATCCGGGTTGGCCTCGATCTCAATCGCGTAATAAGAGCCGTCCTCCAGGGCAAGGTAGGCCCTGCCGTTTTTATCGGTAGTGATGGTATCTACCAAGGCATCATCCATGCGGCGGATCTCAAAAGTGGTATCGGGAATTCTTTCGGAGGTCTTGCTCGCGTTGACCTTGATAATTTCAATTCCGCCTATGGGATTGTTGTAAAAATACAGCTCCTGCGTGTCATTGGGATTGATCACCACGGTTTGGGACTGCGTATTGGGGTCAATCGTATAGCCCGGGATGCTTTCCACCTCCGTTACCACCACTGTGCCTGTGAGGCCGGAAAGAATAATCTGACCTGCCGAGTTGCTCCAATACAGGCCGTTGCTGGAAAGCTGCCCGCTGTCGGCATCCACAAAACTTCCGTCGGAGTATGTGATTTTGAACTGTACCCCTTCAAGCGGCGTTTTCCTGTCATCACCAGAGAGCTTGTGGATAATGAGCTGTCCTGTGGGTTGATTCCGGAATTCGAGGGTAACAGTTTGGCCGGCCTTAATTTGGGCAGTCTGGGGTGTGTCGTCCAGAAGGAACCCATCTTTCGCCCGGGTTTCTTTGACCACGAGTGTGGTGCCAGGGTCGATGCCCTCAATGAGGATGGTCCCCGCGGAATCGGTCACGAAGTAGCCGTTGCTGTCGCCCACCACGGTCCCGTCGCTCTCAGTCACAAAGAACTGAACATCAGAAATCGGGGAATTGTCGGCACTGGACACCTTTTTGATCAGCAGCGAGCCCTTGGGACTGTTGCCAAAATAGACCTGAACAACCTCCTGATCTTCGCCGGAGAGGTACACCGTCTGAGGCGGGGTGTCGATCACATGAGAGCCGTCACTGGAGAGCTCTTCGATAATGTAAGTGCCGGCCTTGCAGCCCGTGACGGTGAAAGAGCCGTTCACCGAAGTTCGGTAAGTGCCGATGACCGTGCCGCCGGTGCCGGAGGTGTTGCCGGAGAGATACCGGACCTGGAACACAGCCCCCTCAATAGCGGCCCCGGTCTCACTGTCATATTTCCATACGGAAATAGCTGAGAGCGGTCTGTTGAGGAAGCGGAATGTATGGCCCTCACCAGCGGCGATAAAGGCCTCCTGTGTGTCCGGGTCCGCCAGAGCAAAGCCCGGTGCAGGCTCCAGCTCCTTTACCCGAAACCAACCATCACGGAGGGAGAGGTCCGGGTCGGAGAGCACGATACGACCCTCTTCATCGGTGTAGAAAACGCCCAGGTCGTTGTACTCTCCGGTAGCAGTGTTGTTGGAGGCATACCAGACCTGGAACGGCACATTTTCGATTCGATCATGTGTGATGGAATTTTCCTTGATGATCTCGATGGTCGGGCGCTTATAATTTTGGAAATAGACATCCCGATCCCGGTTGGGGAGCAGCGTCACCATCTGAGACTCCTCGGCCAGCAGGTAGGGCTCCGGGACTGACTTTTCGATGACCTCCACGACGCCGGGCAGCAAGTTCTCCACCACAGCGACGCCGTTTTCGTCCGTCTCCACTTCCGCAATGGAGTGGCCGTCTGCACCTTTCACCAGATAGACCGTGTGCTCAATAGGCTCCCCGGTGTCGGCGTCGGTTTTATGGATATAGAGGTTGGGGCGCTTGTCGTTGGTCAGAGTGATCGTACTGGTCTGGCCCGGGAACAGTTCTACATGGTGCTCGGTATCGTCCGGGATGTGGTCCTGCACAGAGGACAATTCGCGGACGGAATAAACGCCAGGCTCCAGATCGGAAATCAGGATCTCGCCATTGGAATTGGTGGTGCGGTCCAGGTAGTGGCTGCCGTCCTCAATCCTGGCGATGCGGAAAGTCACCCCGGCCAGCCGGGAGCCATCGCTGCTCAGTTTGATAAGCTGGAGGGAGGGCTTGACATGGTTGGTAAAAACGAATTGGGCGTCTTCATTTGGCTTCAGCTCAATGATGCGCTGGGCCTCATCGATGATGTAGCCATCACAGGATTTTTCAGTTACCACATAGGAGCCGGCAGGGAGCATAGACAGGTCGATTTCTCCGCTCTGGTCAGTCCGGAACTCCTGGGGGCCATAGGTCCCCTCCACCGATTTGATCTCGAATACAGCGTTGGGGATTACCTTGGAGGGATCGTCGGAATCCACCTTGATGAGCTTTAATCCCGGCTTCATGTCGTTGAAAAACATCAGCTCTTTAATGCCGTCTCCAGCGTGGAGCTCTACCTCCTGGGGGGTGGTGTCCAGAATGTGCCCTTCATCGCCGGTATCTACCTCAAACGCCCGGTAAGTCCCCGGCTCTGCATCGGCAATCAAGATTTCACCAAATTGATCTGTCTTGAAATTGCCTAAAAATTCGCCGTCCCGATAGACGGCGAAGGTGACATTGGGCATGGCGACCATATTTTTTCGATCATATTTGATGATCCGCAATCCCGGTAACTCCTCGTTGATGATAGGGATTGTGGTGGTCTCACCGGCCACCACCGTGGCGGTGTAGACGGTATCATCCAACTGCCAGCCCACCGGGGCAGTCTTCTCCTGAATCCGGTATGCACCCAAGGGAATCTCATCGAAAATAGCAACGCCTGCACTTGATGTCGTAGCGGTAAAGGTCTGTCCCGACTCAATATGCTCGACTGTGATGACTGCCCCCGGCAGGTTCATGCCGGTATTGGATTTTTTCTCAATACGCAGAGTACCGTAGGGGTCATTAAAAAATGTCACCTCGGCTACTTCATCGTAGACGACGGTGACATTCTGGGCAGGCTCCTCGCTGATCATATAATGCTGTGGAGCTTCCCGTTCAATTACGGTATAATTCCCGCTTTTGCTAAGGGGGATCTCGATGCGGCCGTCCCCATTGGTCACAAAAGTACCGACGGAATCGCCGTCAGGACCAACGACTTCGAAACGAGCACCACTAATCGGGATTTCCGTCCCCGTTTCATACTTGATGATCCGCAACCCGGTATCGTATTCCTCTACCGGCTGGTCGGCGTAGTTGCTGAAAGTGGAGCGGTCCATTTCCGTGGTCGGGTCCGTATCGACTACATAATTTTGGAGTTCACCGTATTCATCCTTCTCTTGGCAAATTGCATAAAATACGGCGTATTTATAGACATCTGTACGGAAAGAGAGTTGGACGCTGCCGGTTTCTCCTTCAACGCTCTCTAGCGGATACAGGACCTTGAATTTGCCCGCATAGCCATCACCAGTACCCTCAGTGGTAATTGTGGTGATGTCCCGGTTGTTCATATCCACGATACGGGTGCCCCGGGGAACAGAACCGGGGTCAGTAAAGGAAACCTCAACTGCATAATCACACACCCAGGTTTTTGACCAGAATGTAAAAACCTGCTGTTTGTACTGCTTGCCGTCGATAGTGACCTCGTAGGCAGTATCCCGATCCGGCGTACAGGTCACTTCAGGGGACAGGACTTCATTCCATGCTGTGCCGCGGGCATAGATGTCCTTTGCCGCAGCGAGCATCTTCTGTGCGCGCTGCAGTTCCACGCCACTGAGCGCCGAATTGACCTTGAGGTTGTTGATGTCCCAATTACTGAGGAGATAACACCACAACGCCATTTTAGTCGCGTAATAGCCTTGGTATTTATTCTCAAGGCCCAGTTCTTCCAGCGAACGAGTCGGATATCCATTGGCCACAATGCCAAGCACTTTCGGATCCGACGTTTTCTCCTCAGCCAAGTATTCGATGCTCTCCCCAACGTCAACCGTTTGCGGCACACCGGTAGTATTGGGATTGACGCAGTAGGCCGGAATCTCTTTAATTTCTCCTTTGGCGTTGACGTAGTTATAGTAGGTATAGATCAGGGTTCGGACGCGGCCATTGATCATCAGGTAGGAAAGTTCCTGCCCGCCGTTATAGATATCGATCTCTCCGAGGGCTTCCTCAACCGAACCCGCCGCCAGCGATGCCGTCGGCAAAATCGAAAAAGCCATGACCATGGCCAACAGAATACTTAGAAATCGTTTTTTCATGTTGTTCCTCCAAAAATGGGCAGAAAAAAACCGCGCCCCCGGCTCAATGGCATTCGGGTTCACGGCATTCTTCTTTGATTTATTTTGGAAATTAAAAAAGCGGTATACTCACGTATACCGCTTGCATCTGGTAAGCTAAAAGTAGACACTCACAAAGCGGGTGAGTGTCTACTTTTTTATATCTGTTAAAATAGGAATAGAGGTGAAAAGATGGGGAAGAAAGGGATTCCGCATCGAAAATGGAGCAAAGAAGAAAAAATGAAGATAATAAAGCTTCATTTGGAAGAACATATTCCGGTTTGTGAAATTGAACGGCAATATTCTATCAGCAATAGTTTGGTGTGCGCATGGGTAAAGAAATATATAACAGAGGGAGAAGATGCACTAGAGCCGCGAAATGGCAATCCGTATGCCGCGCTTCATACAAGCAAGTCATTGAGTGAAGTGGAACGGCTCCGCCTCATCGTGGCCAAACAAGAGGTGGAAATAGCCCGGTTAAAAAAAGGATATTGGGTGGAAGGAGCTGGTGCAAACAAGGAGTACGTTACTGGCAGCGAAAAGAATACGAAGTCATCGAAGAACTCAAAGTGAAGTATCCAATAGATTTTCTGTGTAAGCTTATGGGAGTGAATCGATCCGGTTATTACAAATGGAAAGCCCGGCAAGGACAGCCGAATCGATATGAACGGGACAGGATCTTGCTGACAGAGTTCCTTCTAAAGGCACATGACAAACATCCTTCTCACGGGTATCATCGTCTGGCAAACGATGTGTTTCAGGAAACTGGCTGGGTGTTTTCACACCATCTGGCACACCAGTGCTGTAAAGCCGCTGGAATACGCTCTAAAGCCAGAAAATACAGGTATAAGCCGCCCGGAGAGGAAAGCGTTCAGTTTCCTAACGAAGTTCGAGGCCGCTGGAATACAGCGGCGCCTTTGCAGATCGTTGTGTCTGATATGACCGAATTTCGGGTAAACGGTGTGGAGTGGGAATGGACCATTCTGTTGGATACCTTCAATAATGAGATCCTGGCTCATAGCGTAACATCTACGAAAGGAAGCAACAAACCTTACTATCATTGTCTCGATGTGCTCAAACAGCTTATGGACAAAAGAGAAGAGCAGACGTCCCAGGTAGTCTTCCACACCGACCAGGGAGCTGTCTACTCTTCACGGGCTTTTTGCCAGGCCCACAAGGATTATAACATACTTCGCTCCATGTCGCGAGTAGGAACTCCAACAGATAACCCGATCATAGAAGCTTTGAACGGATGGATCAAAGAAGAATTGTTCCTCGACTTCGATCTGGCCCACGCAAAAGATGTTCCAGCTCTGTTGGACTCCTACGTCGACTTCTTCAATAACCGCCGTCTGGCTGCTGCTTTGGGCTATAGAAGCCCAGTTCAGTACAGGACCGAACTGGGCTTCTGTTAGCTGCGCTTTTTTGTGTCTACTTTTACTTGACAGATGCAACTCACGTATACCGCTTGTCCGCTGTAATCTTGGTTACAGCGGCCTATCTTACATGGATGTTGTACTCCGTCCGCTGGAAGATGCCGTCCTTGTAGACATCCCACGCCTCCATGCGGTATGTTCCCGGCGGACAGGAGTTGAACAGGTCAATGATTTGATTTGCGCGCCATGGCCAGAACACTCGCGGGTTCAGTCCATCGTCAATACTCAGATAGATTTGTACCTTTGGGGCCCCACTTGGGTGGGACACGGGCGCACCGTTCTGCCATGTCTCTGGATTATCCCCAATGGCGTTATAAAGCGTGTAAAGCATTCGTCGGGTCTCATAGAGATTTCGCACGAAAAGGTACTCATGATCATTGATGGAATAATGCCGGGCCTCTGGTGCCGGTAACTCAACCTGGGGCATCAAAGACCAATCACAGGTCGGCTCAGGCAACTCGCCCACTGGTCCGGAAGCAAACATATTTTTGTCCCACCGGCTTACATCGGTGATGGTGTAATTGGTACCATCGTCGCAGCGGATCACATCGCCTTCCTGAGGCACATATTGAGAGCCGTCTGCTGGCAAATTGATGGAGCCATCTGTGTTCCTGCTGATTGTTCCCTCCGGTTCTTCCGTAACGGTACTACCTTCAAAATCGGTATTGCCCAGCGCCCGATAGAGCATGATTGCCAAATCGCCGCGGG
>OGCO01004581.1_pt1 | contig 14592 bp, 11 predicted proteins | sample 1570171 | NCBI WGS metagenome assembly OGCO01 (sample SAMEA4370583, study PRJEB24528) | human gut metagenome | reverse complement strand
CACAACGCCCGCCATGGAAAGATACTTCAGCGGTCGTTTCGTATCCCCCGCCGCACTGAAAACGGCATTACCAAAATTATATACAGCCAGCGCCGGCATCCCCAGAAAATAAATCCGTATATACAGCACCGCCCCATCGATCAATTCCGGCTTCGTGTTCAAGAGTTCCAGAATACCTTTTGAAAATATTGCTCCAATAAGCAGCAGGGTCAATCCTGTCAGAATACTGAACAGGAAAGCCGAATGTACAGTTTCCCGAACTCCTTTCCTGTCTCCGGAGCCAAGATACAATGCAGTCAAAACATTAATGCCTCCCGAAACCCCGATCAGAAAACTCGTAAACATCGTCACAAGAATCGTTGTCGATCCAACTGATCCCAGGGCTGATGCCCCCGCAAAACGCCCGACAACGGCAATATCCGCCACATTAAAAAGCACCTGCAAAAGATTCGATACAATAAGTGGTGCACTGAAAAATAAAATCTTCCTGGCTAAGGGTCCTTTTGTCAGATCCTGATTATCTCGTGCCATTTTCTACCTCCCCCATAAACTCCAATCATTATACAGCCTTTTCGGACAAAAATCCACCAGATTTTCCCATAATTTTTTATGACTATTAATTTTGATAGTTTATCGTTTTTGTGCTAAAAGACTTGTGAAAAAATAACATAAATGTTATATTTATATTTGATGTTGTTATCAATACTATATAAGGAAGTGACAAAATGTTACAAATAGAACATTTATCCTTTGATGTCCGGGATGATGGCCGTCAGGCAGAGATCCTCTCCGACATCAGTTTTAATGTTGCCGATGGCGAAATGCTTGTCATCACAGGCCCAAACGGCGGCGGCAAATCCACACTTGCCAAGCTGCTCATGGGTATCAATGAAGCCACTTCAGGCAGAATTATTTTAAACGGAGAAGACATTACAGACCTCTCCATCAATGAACGTGCCCAGGCTGGCATCGGATTTGCTTTCCAGCAGCCGCCGCGTTTTAAAGGCATGACCGTCCGCCGCCTTCTGAATCTTGCAGCAGGAAGAACCCTCAGCGAGAACGAATGCTGCGGTTTTCTCAGCAGTGTCGGTCTCTGTGCCCAGGAATATATTGACAGAGAAGCCGACGCTACTCTTTCCGGCGGTGAAATGAAACGTATCGAAATTGCAACGGTTCTTGCCAAACAGCATGCACTTTGCATTTTTGATGAACCGGAAGCCGGCATTGACCTCTGGAGCTTTTCTATGCTGATCAAGAAGTTTGAACAGATTCACAAGGAGAAGAAAGAGAGTCTGATCCTTATCTCCCATCAGGAACGTATTATCCGTATGGCAGACAGAATCATGGTCATCTCCGACGGCAAGATTGACCGAATCGGGCCTGCCGAAGAGATTCTTCCGACACTCTTAGACACATCCTCCCAGGAGGCCTGCTGTTATGGTCAGCAGAAAGGAGGCGACTACTGTGAAGCTTAATCAGGTAACAGAAGATGTATTAAAGGTGATTGATTCCTATGGCTTTAAACAGGAAGGCGCCTACAATCTCCGATTAAACGGTATGGCTGTCTGTCATGGTGACAGCCGCCATATTGCTATTGTGAAAAAAACCGACCTTCCGGGCATCGATATCCGAATCAGCAGTGAAGCACAGAATGAACAGGTGCATATTCCTGTTGTTATGTCCGAACCCGGTCTTGATGTTGTTTACAACGATTTCTATGTAGAAGACGGCGCGGATGTCACCATCGTTGCCGGCTGCGGTATTCATGGCGAAGGATGCAGCGAAACCCGTCACGATGGTATTCATACTTTCCATGTCGGCAAAAATGCCAATGTGAAGTATGTCGAGAACCACTACGCTGAAGGAAACGGCACCGGAGGCAAGATTCTCAACCCGGTAACGAAGATTTATGTGGGTGAGAATTCTGTTTTCACCCTGGAGACCACCCAGATCAAAGGTGTTGACTCTACCAAGCGTGAAACCTTCGTTGAACTCGGACCAAATGCCAAACTTTATGTCACAGAGAAACTGATGACCCATGACGCTCAGCATGCTATTTCCAACATGGAGGTGAAGTTGAACGGTGAAGGCAGCTCTGCCCGTATTATTTCCCGTTCTGTTGCCAAAGGCACATCCAATCAGATCTTCCATCCGAAGGCCATCGGCAACAATGCCTGTCATGCACATGTCCAGTGTGACTCCATCATTATGGACAAGGCATCCATCAGCTCTATTCCTGAGATCAATGCCAACCATATTGATGCGCAGATCATCCATGAAGCGGCTATTGGCCGTATTAACGACGAACAGCTGATCAAACTCCGTACATTCGGTATGACAGAAGAAGAAGCGGAAGCGGTGATCATTGAGAACTTCCTCAATTAATGACCTGCTGTTCAGGCTGCATCTTTATATTTCAGTTTTTAGAATTGTAGCTAACAAAGCTTTTAAATAACAAAACCGGTATTCAGTAGATGGCTGAATACCGGTTTTGTTATTTTTAGTTATTTGCTAAATCACCGCGCTTTGCGCTGTATTATTTGATTGTCTTCTTCTCCGTTTTGACAGCCTTGTCAACAACCTGCTTGGCCGAATCCGCAATCTCTGCTGTCTCAACCGCTGTTTCTTTCTGCTGCTTCTGACTGTCTGTTTCCGCAATGGATTCTGCCGCTTCTGTTTCTTCAACAGCTGCGTTCTGTGCATCCTCCCCTGAAGTCTCTATATCCTTCTTCTCCAGAACAACCTTTGTACCACTGACAATATCCTTCATCGGGTCCATACGCTGCAGTTCACTGCTTGTTCCGTTGCCCTCAAGATATAACAATGGATTGACAGCCACACCATTCTCCTGGACCTGGAAATGCAGATGATTACCTGTGGAACGGCCTGTTGTACCGCTCAGACCAATCTGCTGTCCCTTCTCAACATGATCGCCGACTTTGACATAAATCTCAGAATGATGCATGTATTTCGTCACCAGGCCATTACCATGGTCGATGGTGATCAGATTACCTGCAGACCCCGAATAACCTGCAAAGATAACGGTTCCGCTTTCTGCTGCATACGTCGGGATATTCTCACTGCCTGTACCAAGATCAAGCCCCTTATGGAATTTATTGTCAAACTCTCTGAATCCGAAGTTGCTTGTCACAACCGCACCCGGACAAGGATCTGCAAATCTGCCGATCATCGCTGAAAAATCCTTCAGTGTCATATCATCCAGACGATACAGATCATACAGTTCCATCAGCTTGATCAAGCTCTTGCCATAATTCAGATCTGTTGCCCAGCGCTGTCCAATACGCATCGCAAAGGTATTGGCATCATTGACACCGCTGATCAGATCACCGTAACCATTCTGAAGAACCTTGCATCTGTCCTCAATGGCTTCACTGTATGTATTGTACGCACGGAATGCAGATGTTGTAGAATAAATCTTTCCATCCTTCGTCATCTCAGATGTACGCATTGAGACACTCCCTGCAGTACCTGAACCTTTAATGCCGAATAAGTTACAGTAACCGTAGGCCAGTCCTGAAAGTCCCTGTCCTTTATTGCCGCCCGGTCCGTATGTACCATAACCGGATTCCTGTATGATCTGGGCAATTGTAACAGAAGCCGGATAACCGTATTCATCCTGGCTCTTTAATGCTCCGACAATCATCTCCTGCGTAATAAATGACGGCAGACCCTTAATCGGAACATCTACATTATACTGTACTCTATCACCGATCTTCTTGAAAACACCGGATGCCTTGTAGGAAACATCCTGCTGAGTATTGCTGCCTGTCTCTGCAGTTGTCTGAGACTCCGTTGCTTTTGAATCTGTCGATGCCGAAGCATTATCTGATGAAGACCCAGGTGTCGTTGTCTCCGATGACGCAGTCTCCGACTGAGATTCTGATTCTGTTTCGGATCCTGTCTCTGTTGTTTCTGTCTCTGTTGTACCGGTTTCAGTATCTGTTGCCTCTGTCTGGGATTCTGTCTCTGATTCCCCTGTTCCTGTCTGGGACTCTGTCTCAGTCTCAGAAGCTGATGTCTCTGAAGCCTTTGTCTCAGTCTCAGTTGTCTCCGGTGCCTTTGTCTCGGTCTCCGGTGCCTTTGTCTCAGTCTCTGTCGTATCAGGGATCTCAGCACCCGTCTCCGGGTCTACCTTGCTGCCGCTGGCATTATATAAATAACCGGATGTCTCACTGTAAGTCAGTTCACCATTCGCCAGCATACTTGCTACCTTGTCTGATACACGTTCATAAACACCATTTATGTCTTTCGCTTCTGTATCACTATATGCTGCCTGCGATGCCGTAGACGCTTCGTCCGCATATACTGCCATCGGCTGGGCTGCAAGCATAGCAGCAACTAAAACACTTGCTGTATACTTCTTCCATGTGCATTTCTTCAATTCTATTCAGTCTCCTTTTCTAATCACTTTGTTGTCACGCATTGCATTCTGTTCCCACATTAGTTAGAAACGACCACTATTTATTATACTCTTTTTTTGCCGTTTCTGTCAAGTTCTTTGGTAAGTTGTGGCTAACTTTTTTTCTTTCTGTAAAAAATCTCCTGCCCTGATTTCCTTTCTTATACTACATCACGTCTATTATAACTCGTTTTTCCATTATATGCACCCAACAATTATCGCAATTTGTTTATTTGATATGTCGTTTATTGCGGGTATTCTGTATACAATTTAGTACAAAGATTCCTATTGACAATTTTTCAAAAAGGACTATAATCTGTAATTGTTTCAAGAACAAACAACAAAAGCAACGATCAGGACACGATTTTCTTAGTCCGGTATTCTTTCAGAGAGCTGACGGTTGGTGTGAGTCAGCAGATACTTAAGAGAATTATCCCCTGTGAGCTTTTCGGACGAAACAGATTCATTAGTCCGAAACGGATTCTCACCGTTACAGGAGAGCATGTTCACCGATGATAGAGAGAATCGGGGACGTGGCAGAGTGATCGATTGAAAAACCGATAATAGAAGTGGTAACGCGGAGTCATAGGCTTCGTCTTCTGAAAAACCCGAAAGGGCACAGAAGACGGAGCTTTTTTTATGATTTATTCGTTCAGATTCAAAAGATTTTGTCAGGCATGCAGGCAATTTGATCTTTTGAACTTCAAAGCCGAATCACCTGCCAACTGGTATTCACGACCATTCATCACCGACGTGTCAGACACCCGGTTTTGAATCGTCACTACATTTTACTTAAGAGGAGGCACATTATTATGAATACTTTAGTTATTGTTCTGATAGCAGCCGTTTGTCTGGTTGCTGGTTATTGTTTATATGGCCGCTGGCTGGCCAACAAATGGGGCATCGACCCGAATGCAAAGACACCTGCTGTCCGCAAAAACGACGGACAGGATTATGTTCCGGCAGATGGTCTGACAGTCTTTGCCCATCAGTTCTCATCCATCGCCGGTGCAGGCCCTGTCACCGGTGCTATTCAGGCCGCTGTCTTCGGTTGGGTTCCTGTTCTTCTCTGGATCCTGATCGGCGGCATCTTCTTCGGCGCCGTTACAGACTTTGGTGCATTATATGCCAGTGTCAAAAATGATGGTAAATCCATGGGACTTCTGATTGAGAAATATATCGGCAAAACAGGTAAAAAACTGTTCCTTCTGTTCTGCTGGCTCTTTACACTGATCGTCATCGCAGCCTTTGCGGATATGGTAGATGGCACATTCAATGCCTACACAGTCACAGATGCCGGTGTGACACAGTTATCCGACGCAGCTACTGTCAATGGCGCAGCCGGAAGCATCTCTCTTCTGTTCATCGTATTCTCCGCCGTATTCGGCCTGATCCAGAAGAAGGCACATTTTAAGGGCTGGAAGGAAGTTGTCCTTGGTCTTGTATGCATGTTTGCAGCATTTGTTATCGGCATGAATTTCCCGCTGATTGCATCTAAAACGACCTGGTCCTACATCGTTTTCGCTTATATCTTCCTGGCCGCTGTCCTGCCGATCTGGCTTTTGATGCAGCCTAGAGATTACATGACAACCTTTATGTTTGCTGGCATGATCATCGCTGCTGTTGTCGGTCTGTTTGCTGCACATCCTACAATGAACCTGCCGATGTTTACCGGTTTCCACAACGAAAAATCCGGTGACCTGTTCCCAATCCTGTTTGTAACTGTTGCCTGCGGTGCTGTATCCGGTTTCCACAGCCTGGTATCTTCCGGTACATCCTCTAAGACAATCTCCAACGAAAAGGATATGCAGAAAGTCGGCTACGGCGCTATGGTACTTGAAAGTCTTCTGGCCGTTCTGGCTCTGTGTGTTGCAGGTGCCGCTGCTTCTGCTGATGGTACAGCTGCCACAGGCACGCCATTCGCCATCTTCTCATCAGGCGTTGCCGGTTTCCTTGAAATGTTCGGTATCCCTGTTTACGTTGCCCAGTGCTTCATGACAATGTGTGTATCAGCCCTTGCATTTACAACCCTTGACTCTGTTGCACGTATCGGACGTATGTCATTCCAGGAACTGTTCACCGTTGATGATATGGAACACGCTGAAGGCTGGAGAAAACTTTTATGCAACAAATATTTCTCCACAATCCTGACACTGTTCCTTGGTTATGTTCTGACTCAGATCGGCTATGCTAACATCTGGCCGCTGTTCGGAAGCGCCAACCAGCTGTTAAGTGCACTTGTTCTGATCACATTATGCGTCTTTTTAAAAGTCACAGGCCGTGAATTCAGAACACTGATCGCACCGCTTCTCATCATGCTTGCTGTAACATCAACTGCTCTTGTAGAACGTGTTATCGCACTGTTCCACGCTTACGGTGCCGGCACAGCTGTCTTCCTTGTTGAAGGTCTCCAGCTGATCATCGCATTCCTTCTGATGATCCTCGGTGTCATCATCGTCATCAGCTGCGGCAAAGAGCTCTTCCACAAAAAGGCAGGCTCCGAAGTCAGCCACAACGTAAAAGAACCTGTAACCCGTTAACTTTATAATTAAAACATCAATATCCCTCAACAACAAAAACACAGTGCGGTACTTTTCTCAAATCCATGCTTCATCCGGCAGCTGAGAATCTACAGCACTGTGTTTTTTATTCCTCATTTTCCATCTGACGATGTTTCCGAGATTTTATTTCTTTCTTTTTGCAGCGATGAATCCCCTGATGCTATAGTGCTTTCCGGCACAGCCTCTGAAACGCTGCTGCCAATCCTCTTTCATCCGATCAAACATCGAAAACAGGCTCACCTTTTCATCTTCCGACAAACACGCCATCATCTCCCGATACCGTCCACGGCGTTGCTCAATCAGTTTCTCCGATACACTTCTGCCCTGTCGTGTCAGCACAATATCCGATGCTCGTCGATTCATTTCATTCGGTACCCTGATAATTAAGCCAGCCTTTTCCATCTTCTTCAGAATCTCGCTGGCCGACCCCGGCTGAATATGTAAGATCTGTATTAACATCTTCTGAGTCACAACTCTCTGAAGCCTCAAAATCATTAAAATTCGACTCTGGTTCTCCTTTCCCTCAAAAAGCCTTCGAATATCTCTCCCCACATCCAAAATAGCATTCACCAATTGCTCATCCAGAGATTCTTCAAAACTTACATCAAAAAAATCCATATCCATACGTTTCCTATCCCCTTTGCAATTTTCTTCTTGAAATTTTCTTCTTGAAATTTTCTTCCTGAAATTTTCTCCCTAAAATTTCCTTCCTGGTTTTCTCCTCCAGTTTTCTCCTTCTTTTTGTTCGCTCCTTTTTCGAATTATATACTGCTTTTTTCATTAATAAGGTACCTCAATTATTTTTATGTCCCTATTAAATCCAAAGTACCCATTCTATTTATTTTATGCAGATTACACGCTGCTTATGACTGCATTTTATAAAAATTATTCTTATTATATGATTATGTGCCACGCTCATATATTTTATGAATTTCTGATTGTTAGGTACCTAAATACTCAAAATACTCAAGTTTAATTATTAAAACTAAACTACCCGTTTTTAAATATTGAATATCTAAATGTCCATACTCAATTATTAGGCACATAAGCATACCCATTCAATTGTTAAACACATAAATATCCCCATTCAATTAATTGTTAGGCACATAAGTATCCCCATTCAATTGTTAGGTACCTAAATACCCAAATTTATAAAATTATATTGCCATATGATCAATGCCATTTTTTTTGGAATAATTATTAAGGTACCTAACAATCCATTTTTTCTAATATTTTTACACAAACACAAAAAGGCATCCCGATCTGGGATGCCCATTTTGCTTGTACGAGAAAAATATCATTATTATAAAAAAGCAGTTGTATTATGAAACAATGTGAAGCAATATTATTCGGCAAATAATGGTGTTGACAGGTATCTGTCTCCTGAATCAGGAAGCAATGCAACAATTGTCTTGCCTTTGTTCTCTGGTCTTGCTGCCAGAATCTGTGCTGCCTTTAATGCAGCGCCTGAAGAAATACCAACAAGGATACCTTCAGATACGGCAAATGTTTTGCCTTCTGCAAATGCATCTTCATTCTCAATAGGAAGAATCTCATCATAAACATCTGTATTCAGTACCTTTGGTACGAAACCTGCACCGATACCCTGAATCTTATGGGAACCGGATTTGCCTGTGGATAATACAGGGCTTGTAGCAGGTTCAACAGCGACAATCTTGACGTTTGGATTCTGTTCTTTCAGGTATTCACCAACACCTGTGATTGTACCGCCTGTACCAACACCTGCGATAAAGATATCTACCTTGCCGTCTGTCTGTTTCCAGATTTCAGGACCTGTTGTTGCTTTGTGAATTGCAGGGTTTGCAGGATTATCGAACTGACCAAGGATCACTGCCCCATCAATTTCTTTCTCGAGTTCTTCAGCCTTGGCAATAGCTCCTTTCATACCCTTGGCACCTTCTGTCAGAACCAATTCTGCACCGTATGCTTTCAGAAGATTTCTTCTTTCAACACTCATTGTATCCGGCAGTGTCAGGATTGCCTTGTAACCTTTGGCAGTTGCAACAGCTGCAAGGCCGATGCCTGTGTTGCCTGATGTAGGCTCGATGATTGTCGCACCCGGTTTCAATTTACCTTTTTTCTCAGCATCCTCGATCATTGCCAGTGCGATACGATCCTTAACAGAACCAGCCGGATTCAGATACTCAAGCTTTGCAAGCAGTGTAACATCCTTGATGCCTGCCTTCTCACTGTAACGATTTAACTGTAAAATAGGTGTGTTGCCAATTAACTCTAATGCACTCTGTTTAATATCTGCCATGATGATAATCCTCCATTCATTTCATCTAATTCTTTTATTCATTTTAAATAAATTTATAAATCTTTATTTCCAAAAAATATTGTCATCTGATTGTCTGTTGCGACCTCTATCTGTTTATCTGCTATAAAGATGCATCTCGTCTGACGTCACTCATACAGCAACAACATCGCTCCATTCTTCCTTTATGATATATCGTCATTCGCATATGCATGCTCCTTCCTTTTATAATTCCTATTTATTTAATAGGAATTATATGTTTTCTTTATGCTTGACATTATAAGCCTCTTTTATCGTCTTGTCAATACCTTTTCAGCAATTATAAATCAAAAAGGGATTCAAGATGCGTCTGTTCAACACAGGCACTCTTTAAATCCCTTATCTTGATTATTTTTCACTTCCATGCAGTTCGTAATAAAAGATATATTGCTGCATAATGCCCCGAATGCCTTTGTAACGACGATTCGGGAATCCCCGTTTATAATGTTGTTCCATTACCTGACGGATATGGGTATCCACCGGAAATGCATCCAAATGATGCAGGGCAAAAAGGCAGATACAGTCTGCCACTTTTTCTCCAACGCCAAAGAGTTTTAAAAGTTCCGCCCTTGCTTTCTGGTAATTCAAACTACTGATCCATGCCAGGTCCACTTCACCGGAAGATACGGCTTTGGCGGCACGGACCACATATTTACTTCTATAACCCAGGTTGCAGGCCATCAAAGCATCTTCTTCAAGCCCGGCAAGTGCCTGGGCTGTCGGAAAAGCATAATAACAGACACCATTCGACGCTGTCTTTGCCGTTCCATAGGTCTCACAGATATTCTTAATACAGCGGCGAATTCTGACGATATTATTTTGCTGGGAAATAAGGAACGTAACAATCATCTCCCACAAATCCTGATTCAGGATTCTTACACCCCATGCCAACTGAGCAGCCGCTGTCAGATAGGTATCATTCGGGTTGATCTGCGCCATCACAGCACCATAATCTGTCTCAATATCAAAATAATGCCGCCAGAAATCCCGATATTCGACTTCAGTGCAGTCAAAGCGGACCCTATTTCCCTGCTGCTCCAACTCCAGATATCTGTCCCCGGCAATGACCTGATATCGGCCATCCTGTATTTCCTCCATACGAAAGCATTGCCCGGATTCACAGATCTGGGCAATGCTGAAATTCTCTAAAATTTTCTCTGTCATATTTTTATGCTTCAAATATCCACGGCACTAATCAAGAAAAGCGGCAAATTCGCTGGCTTCCCCGATATCACGGAGGAGATTCTCACGTTTCTCATCAAAGAGCAGCGATTTATTGTAGCGATCATATTTTGCAGAACCATTGTCCCTGATAAAACGTGCACAATACTTATTGGCATTCAGCTCTGTAATAAAGATGACCATTTCCTGGCTCTCTCCAAAAGCACTTTCCATAAAAGCAAAAGCATTCTCAAGGTAAGCAGCCGCTGTCTGAATGAGCTGTTTTCGCTCTTCTGTATCCTTGGCAAAAGATGCCTTAATAAAGGCAAAAGCTTCATCCGGATCCAGACGATTATCCTTGACCAGCTGCTGACGATACTGCTCCAGTGTCTTCAAAATCAGTTTCATACTGAGCAATTTGGATGCATCATAGAGCCCACGCTCCTTATTCAGCTTCAGCTCTTCCTCCACCTGCTCTGCCTTTTCCGACAAAATCGCTGCTGTTCTGGAACCATCCTTCGGTGCACGGCCAAGAACAAACTTCAGCTCCTTCAAAATCTCATAGAGATCCCGGACATACTGATCTTTGTCAAAAACTTCCGTAAATGCCGCAGTCAGCTTGCTGATCAACAGATTAATAACACTGAGTTTCTCATCAAAGGATGCTTTCTGAATACGATCAATGGAAGACGGCTTCACATTGCCCTGTACAACGGCATCCACATCATAGTCCGTCTGATACTTCTTATATAAATCCAGATAATTGGCAAAATCCTTGGCGATCCGACGATTCTGGATGTACTGCAGGATCACAGATTCATCCACAGGAATATCCAGCTGCTCATAAACCTGCATCAGCCTAGACAAATCCTCCCAACCACGGGCCGTAACAATCTCTTTGCCATCCACCGTTGTCTCAATCTGATAAAAATTCTCTTTCTTGATATCCAGATAAGACAAAATCGCACTGTGGATATGGTTCTCATAAGCATAGGTCTTCCATACCGGATAATTTTCTTCCACATTGATCCGTTTGACACGGTCAAGGGTGACAATGTCGAATTCTCTGACAGACTGGTTGTATTCCGGCGGATTACCGGCTGTCACAATCACCCATCCCTCAGGAATCTGGTGATTGCCGAAAGTTTTGCCCTGCAAAAACTGCAGCATAGTCGGTGCCAGTGTCTCGGATACACAGTTGATCTCATCGATAAACAAAATACCTTCTTTGAGCCCGGTTGCTTCCATCTTCTCATAAATGGACGCTACGATCTCACTCATTGTGTATTCTGTGATTGAATACTCTTTGCCGCCGAAATTCTTTTTCTCGATAAACGGCAGACCGATGGCGCTCTGTCTCGTATGATGGGTAATCGTATAAGAAACCAGTGCCACACCACACTCCCTTGCCACCTGTGACATAATAGCTGTCTTGCCGATACCCGGCGGTCCGATCAGAAGAATCGGTCTCTGTCTGACCACAGGAATCGCATAATCTCCCAATGCATCTTTTGTCAGGTAAGCCTGAACGGTATGCCTGATCTCATCCTTTGCCTGTTTAATGTTCATGGTCTAATCCTCCCATTTGTATATCCTCCGGTCCAAGAATCAGCTTGATGGCCCAAGGAGGCACATGTCTGTCATTATAACTTTCCTCAAGAAAAACAAAGGCCACATCGTAATCCGGACGTCTGGCCGGGTAAGTGCCGTAGCCATCGGTAAAATACAAAAGTCCCTTCAGATGTCTGAACACCTTCTTGCGGCACAGCTCATTGACATACTCAAAAGCCGGTCTGAAATCCGTACCGCCGAAACCGATGAGCTTAAAATTCTCCATATAACGCTTCATGTCCTCTTCAGAGGTGATCACATCATCCTGTTGGGCCCTGGCATCACATTGGATAATGTGTACATTCATCTTCCTGAAAAAATTGTCCTTATTTGTCAGAATGGCAAATGTCTCCTCCAGAAAACGACGCACATACTCACCGGAACAGGACTCTGACGTATCAATAACAATGGCCAGTTCCTCTATCTTGCGGACTTCTTTGTATTCAAGGGCCTCGATCAGGGGCATATTGCCATAATGATTCAGACCGTATGTATAATAAATATAATCATAACTATCCAGATCAAGCCGAATCTCCTCCCGAAGTGTTGTAAATTTCTGAAGAAAACGTTTGTAATCATAACGTTCTCTTGTAGCTATTTTAATATAGTCATAAAGGTCTCCAGCCATCTCAGCCGCGTCTTTAGAACAGGTCTCCATATTCGTGCGCATTTTCTCACTGATCTCCTGCCACTGTTTCTCCTGCTCCTTACGTTCCTGCTCTTTCTGTTCCTTCTGTCTGTCATTGTTCTGATTGTTCTGATCATTGTTCTCATCATCCTGATTGTCCTCGTTGTTCTGATTCTGATCATTCCGGCCGTCGCCATCCTTCTGATCCTCCTGCTCCGAATCCCAGAAAACATGATCGTCCACCACAAACTGCTTCTTAGCCGCTTCCATCTCAAGCCAGGTCAGAGGCCGTTTTGTCAGCGACTTATAAATGCCCTCTGCTGTCAGCACCTTCATCTCTGACTTCAGTCGGTCATACATGGCCTGTCGTTCATCCGGTACAACAAGCCGAATACATCGGTAATTCATCTGATCAATGATGGCTGTAACTGCAATATCGCAGCTGAGATTCCAGACATCTTCATCCTTGTCACGGTTATGAAACATATGTCTGAATACACAATGCAGCAACATATGCAGATAAGCCCGATTCACCAGCACACTGTCATTCTGATAATTCTCTATCAGATATCTCGGATTAAAGCGAATCTTCTGACTGTCCGTACCGATCGTCTTCATGGACAGATCCATTTCATAACCCAGACTATTCAGTGCAATATCCAAAAAACGCATAGAGACATACAATTCTGTCTTGGAAGCATTCAAAATGTCGGTTCCGGCCTTGATCAGCTTCTCTTTCATCTCATGCATGTCAAAACCTCCTATAAATCAAAGGACTCATCTGCCATACTGAAATTCCGGTGTTTATAATCCATCAGAAAAGCAGTAAATTCTGTCTTGTCAAGGGACAGCGCCAGATCAATGGCCTGGTCTGTCTCATCACTGTCAAGCACACCCAGATCGACCAAAAAAGTCAGCTTGTCCTTGTCATCCTCCTGAATAAACTTCTTCGCCGCTTCCAAAGCGTGCTCTGCAATATAACCCTTGTACGTATGTTCCCCTTCCAAGGTCAGTGCATAAGGATACATCAGACGCTCCATAGCCACTGTGATGATCGTATCAAAGGAATCCCCCCTTAAAAGGACATAGAACATCCCATCGTATTTGTTATAATCCACATCCTGGATGCCGATACAGTAGCGGATATACTTGCCGGAACCAATCTCCGTAGACTCAAACTGCTTACACATGGAAGCCACATTGGCGACCACTTCGTAATCATGCTCCGTAAAAATAACTCTGGCCTCCTCCACAGGCTTATCCGGGTATAAATGCCGCACAATCACGTGAATCTGCTGGTTCAAATCATCCAGGATACTACCGATACTGATATCCAGCCCTTCAATCTTGTCCTGAACAATCTCTGAAAGCTTCTCGCAGTTCTTGAAAGCACCAAAACCAATAGAGCGGATATGGGCTGTCAGATGCACCTGTTCCAATGCCCAGCAATTATAAAAAGCATAATTGCCAATGGATTTCAGTGAATCCGGAAAATCCAGATTCAACAGTTCCCTGCATTCACTGAAACCGTGATGGTCGATCACCTCCAACGTATCCGGAAACTGAATATACTTCATAGACTTCTCCGAGAAAGCATAGGGCTCGATCTTCGTCACTTTGAAACCATCAATAGACGCCGGAATCACAACACGCATCTCATCGCCTTCATACTTTACAATGGTTGCCGTGCCGTCCACCACGCCATAGCGTATCGATTCCTTCTCAGAAAAACGTGTGTCAAAAATCATACTGTTCACCTCTGAATCTATTCGCCAAAGTCCTGTGCAAACAGGGGCTTTAGCTCATTACTCGCGTAGACTCGCAAAAAAATGCTGCATTGTCGGCTCCATATCTGGAAACGCCTACATATGCAGCATTCTATATAGATCTCATC
>OGCO01004576.1_pt1 | contig 14604 bp, 10 predicted proteins | sample 1570171 | NCBI WGS metagenome assembly OGCO01 (sample SAMEA4370583, study PRJEB24528) | human gut metagenome | reverse complement strand
ACGGGTGCGGGATGTGCCGTCTTTTGAGGAAAGGATACTGGCTTTGTATTTATCTCCCGAACAATCGGGATCAAGGTACAGTTCATAGACGAGCGCATCAGGGATAGTCACTACTCTGGGAGGAGAAAAGACTGTCTTATTAACAGCATAGTGCGCGAGTTGCGTAATGTGGTTGGTATCGAATTCCCTGACGGCCAGCGAGGCCACGGGCATAAACTGGACGAAAAACGTCGCCAAAAACGACGCGTACCCGTCCAGTGTAACATTTTTGAGGGCTTGTTCCAGCAATAGGTGCAAAGCGCTTTCCGGATCGAACTTCATAGATGCCTTTTCTGGGATGCGATTCCTGAACCTGGACAGAAAATCCACGCAGCCCTTTTAGCACTTGGTAGTTTTTTTTCAAATCATGCCTCAGAGGAGGACAATTGTTTTTTTGCTCTGACAAAAAAAGTATCTGTATATCGTTAAAAATAGATGCTCCGGCGACGGGTTCTCCGGGAGGCAGTACCGACATGTCCATGTCAGAGGTGAGCCGTGTTCAGGGCTGCCATTACGATATAGCGAATAAAACAAATTACCTCCTTGGCTCTACCCCAACAAGCGGAAGATTTGGGACCTTTTGATCGGATATATCGGTTGTTCAAAAAAGATATATTCAGAATTCTTTTTTTATTTGCGATAAATATTTTTAGGCAAATGTACATAGTTAGCACTTGATTATTTTTATTTTAACAAAATTTTTATGTATAAAAACGATTTTTTGATCAGGAAATATTTTCCCCATAACGGTCAAATGCGGCACAGTTTGACACATCCTCAGAGGTATTGCATAGTAGTAAATTATAATAAAGAATAACGCATATCATGTGCTTGATATGAAACCTGTTTTATATTGGCAACGCATTTTTTCCCATCAAAAAAGCATACGCAAAACACAAGGCTGTTTTGAGAGTTCATTGAGGAGATCTATTCATGGAATATGATGCATTAAAACAGCCTGACCGGATTACCCATGAATACAACATGCTGATGAGTTCCATGCACGTCAGCGTGGGGAAACATTTGCTTGATCCCTATTTTACAGTGATCTGGGCCAACGATTTTTTTTATGAAAAAACGGGGTATGGCCGCGAAGAGTATGAAGCAACCTTCCATAACCATGTCAGCGAGTATTATTCAGCCTTTCCCGACGTCTATGAAACCATGGGGAAATTCATCAAAACGGCTCTGAAACATGGCGAACCGTCTTATGAGTTTGTTTGCCCGATGCCCGTGAAGGGCGGCAGCCGTATATGGATCAAAGTCGTCGGGACTTTTACGAAAGAGACGGTGGACGGTATCCCTGTTATCTACAGCGTGTTCACCGATATCACGGATCTCGTACAGGCACAGACGGAAAAAAGCATCACCTATGACAATCTGCCCGGTTTTATAGCCAAATTCCAAATCCGGGCGGGATGTGCTCAGGAACGCTTTACCTTCCTTGATGCCAATGACCGCTTCATCGACTTTTTCGGTGCACGGGCGGCGGGCGATGCCCCGTACTCTTTGGTCAACTGGGATTCCGCGCGCAACCAGCAGGCCCTGAACGAACACTACCCGGCCATGCGGGAAGGCAAGCCGGTGCATTTCACCGTTCAAGCGAAGACGTTACAAAACGATGACGCATGGTTGCAGCTCAACGGGGACTGCATCGACGTCATACAGGGCGATCCCGTGTACCTCTTCATCTACATTGACATCACGGATATCACCGAGCAGAAGGTACTCCAGAAGAAGCTGGAGGAGCGTTCGGAGCTGCTGCGCAACGCCCTGGAAATGGCGGAACGGGCCAACCGGGCCAAGTCCGATTTTCTCTCGCGCATGTCCCACGACATACGCACCCCCATGAACGCGATCATGGGGATGCTCTCCATCGCCAAAGAATCGTGGGATGACCCCGATCGGGTGCGGGACTGTCTGGATAAAGTGGAAAACTCCGCCAGATTTCTGCTCGCGCTCATCAACGATATTCTGGATATGAGCCGCATCGAGAGCGGCAAGACCACCCTGAATGTGGAAAAAATGAATCTGCCCCAGCAGATCAGCCAGCTGGACAGCATCATCCGCCAGCAGGCAGGCCAGCGCCGCCAGACCTTTACGGTAAACACCCATCTGCAGCACGAAAACGTGCTGGCAGACCCCAACCGCTTGAATCAGGTGCTGATGAACATCCTCTCCAACGCGGTCAAGTATACGCCCACCGGCGGGCATATCCGGTTCGAGGTGGAAGAGCTGCCCCGGAACGAGCACTACGCCCGGTACCGCTTTGTGGTGCAGGATGACGGCATCGGCATGAGCGCGGACTACCAAAAGACCCTTTTCGATCCCTTTACCCGTGAGGAGCGCTCCGGCACCAACAAGGTGCAGGGCACGGGTCTGGGTATGGCCATTACCAAAAGCATCGTAGACCTGATGGGTGGCTCCATCAGCGTAGAGAGTGCCACCGGCAAGGGCACCCGCTTTGAGGTGGTACTGGAATTTCCCATTGACACCGAAGCGGACACGGTGCAAAAGGCGCAGGCGCTCCCGGAGGAAGAAGAGACTGCTTCTCCCCTGTCCGGCATGAAGTTCCTCTGCGCCGAGGATAACGCCATCAACGCCGAGATCCTGCAAATGCTGCTGGAAACAAAAGGCGCAAGCTGCACCATCTGCCCCAACGGTCAGGAGATCGTGGATGCCTTTGCCAGCGTCAAGCCCGGCGAGTATGACATGATTTTGATGGATATACAGATGCCGGTGATGGACGGCCTGGAAGCCACCCGCCGCATCCGCAGCGGCGAAAACCCGCTGGGACGCACCATCCCCATCCTTGCCATGACCGCTAACGCCTTCCTTGAGGATATGCAAAAGAGCAAGGAGGCCGGCATGGACGAGCACCTGTCCAAGCCTGTGGACATCAGCGCACTGGAACAGGTGGTAAAGCGCTTCCGCGTTACCCCCCCCCGAAAATAAATAGCGGTATACAGCGCTTTTGCCGCAAATCAACGCATAACCTTGCATAAAAAAACTGCTGCCCCTTTGCCCGGACGCTTTGGCATCCGGTACGGGGCAGCAGTTTTTTGCGTTATAGAGGGAATGTTACGCTCAGATGGGCATGGTCTGGTAGAACCAGTCCGAAATGGCCTTGCGGGTGTCGGCGAAGAACTTTTTCACCGGGCAGGCGGCATCCCGGGCTTCCTGTTCCAGATCCGTGCCTGCGGGGAAGTTGCGGATGACGGTATACGCCACCGACTGCGGCGGCAGCGACATCATCACAGCCGGGTCGTGCACCACGCAGATCTGCTCGCCTACCGCAAGGGTAGCGGGGTCGGAGGTGGTCTTTTCGTCATGGTCCTGCCAAACGGTGCTGTCGGTGATGATCATCTCATAGCTCTCCTGCTCTTCCGCAGAAACCACAATGGACTCCACCTTGCCCTCTACGGTGCGGCTGACGCCCTCTACTACACCATAATAGTAGAGCTTCTTGGAAAACAGCGCCGAAGCAGTGGGCAGTGCGCTGACACTGAGCAGCAGCACCGCAAGCAGGCAAAAGAGCGAGCGATAGGTCTTTTTCATAGAAAACCTCCATTTTTGATGTTGCAGCGGAGCGCCCGGCGCTCCCGGATGCCTTATTTTACCACAACCACTGTCGGAATTCTATATCCGGGCTTAACCGGCCACGGAAAATCAGCTTTTACGCAAAAAGGACTGCCGTGCATAGCAGCGCACAGCAGTCCTTTTTATGCTTTTATCCGTTTACTTGCTGATAGAAAGGGTGCCGAAAGCAGTCTCTTCAAAGTGGCTGCTGTACAGCTCCTGCATCAGCTTGATGAGCGAGAGGGTATCCTCTGCGCCGGCGGTCTCGTAGCAGGAGTGCATCGCCAGCTGCGGCAGGCCGATGTCCACACAGTTCATGGACACCTGTGCCATGGCCAGATTGCCCAGCGTGCTGCCGCCCACCTTATCGGAGCGGTTTGCAAAGTATTGCAGCGGCACACCAGCGCGGGCAGCCAGCTCCCGGGCAGCGGCAACGCTCATGCCGTCGCTGGTGTACTTCTGACCTGCGTGGGTCTTGATGACCACGCCCTTGTTCATGTAGGTGCAGTTGTTCACATCGGTGTGCTCCGGGTGGTTGGGGTGCACGGCGTGGGCGTTGTCGGCGCTGAACATGAAGCTGGAGGCCACCGCACGGTGGAAGTCCTCATCGCCGGGGCAGACGTTCTGCGCGATGCGGTGCAGAACGTCGTACAGGAAGGTGGAAGCCGCGCCCTGCTTGGTGCCGGAACCCACTTCTTCGTTGTCGAAAAAGGCGGCAACATTGATGGACGGGGCGCTGTGTGCTTTCAGAAAACCTTTCAGGATGCCGAACACGCACTGCTGGTCATCCAGACGGCCGGAGGAGATGAACTCCTCATTGCAGCCCCAGACGGCGGCCTTTTCGCGGATGCAGAGGAACAGGTCGCTGCCAAGGATCTGCTCTTCTGCAACCTGCAGCTCGGCGGCGATCAGCTTTTTCAGCACGCCTTCCTCGGCGGCACCGCCCAGCAGGGGAAGCATATCCACCTGCTTGTTGTAGGAAGCCTTGTCGTTGACCTCGCGGTTCATGTGGATGGCCACGCTGGGGATCATCAGCAGGTCGCGGTCCAGCGTGAGCAGGCGGGAGGTGATGGCATTGTTTTCCTTTATCAGCACACGGCCTGCCACCGACAGCGGCCTGTCCATCCATGTGGAGCAGATCATGCCGCCGTAGCCCTCGGTGTTCAGCTTGGTGTACTTCCGGCCCATGTGGATCTCGGCGTTTTCCTTGATGCGGAAGCAGGGGGAATCCGTGTGGGCAGCGGCCACGTTGAAGCTGTAGTTTTCCAGCTGTTCTCCCATGCGGAATGCAAGGATGCTGGAGCCGTTGCGGCAGACAAAATAGCTCCTGCCGGGTTCCAGCTGCCACCGGCGGCTCTCCAGCAGCTCGGAAAAGCCCTCCTTCAGCAGGATGTTCCGGACGGATGCAGTGGTGTGGTATGCGGTAGGATTGCCGTCAATGAAGGACAGCAGCTCCTGTACTTCTTTTTCGATCATTGGAAGACCCTCCATGGATTTATCGGTTTGGATGCTCCTATTCTACTTCTGCGGTTTGCGCTTTGCAATAGCCGGCCCTGCGGGCGGGGAAGAATTTGTTTTACATTGCGCGGGTTCTATAGTATACTATTCCTGTTGGTAAATATCGAATCGACAGGAAAGGCAGGGAACCGTCATGGAACGCAGTGATCCGCGCTATCAGGCGTATGTGGAAATATTAAAGGAAGAACTGATCCCGGCAATGGGCTGCACAGAGCCCATTGCGCTGGCTTATGCTGCGGCCCGGGCACGCGAGGTGCTGGGCGCACTGCCCGAGAGCGTGCAGCTGCAGGTGAGCGGCAGCATTATTAAGAATGTGAAGAGCGTCATCGTGCCCAACACCGGCCACCTGAAAGGCATGGAAGCCGCTGTGGCAGCGGGCATCATTGCCGGTTCGGCAGACAGAGAGCTGGAAGTCATCTCCGAGGTCAGCGAGGACAAGAAGGCTGCCATCCGGGACTATCTGCAGACGGTGCCCATTTCCATCCAGCACATCGAGCAGGGGCATGTGTTCGATATCATCGTTACCGAGCGCAGCGGGGATTCCTACGCAAAGGTGCGCATTGCGGATTTTCACACCAACATCTGCCTGATCGAAAAGAATGGCCGGGTGCTCTACGAAAAGCCGCTGCTGAACGAGGAGGCCCAGCGGGACAGCCGGGCCGACCGCAGCCTGCTGAACATGAAGGACATCTGGGACTTTGCCGAGACGGCCGACCTGCAGGATGTGGCGGACCTGCTGGAACGTCAGATCCGCTACAACAACGCCATTGCAGAGGAGGGCCTTCTGGGCGACTATGGCGCGAACATCGGCCGGGTGTTGCTTTCTACCTACGGCAACGATGTGTCTATCCGGGCCAAGGCCAAGGCGGCCGCCGGTTCGGATGCCCGCATGAACGGCTGTGAGCTGCCGGTCATCATCAACTCCGGCAGCGGCAATCAGGGCATCACCTGCTCGGTGCCGCTCATTGAATATGCCAAGGAGCTGCACAGCGGCAAGGAAAAGCTTTACCGTGCCCTCATCATTTCCAATCTGGTGGCCATCCACGAAAAGACCGGCATCGGCACCCTGTCCGCCTACTGCGGCGCAGTCAGCGCCGGTGCGGGCGCTGGCGCGGGCATCGTATATCTGTGCGGCGACGGCTATCAGGCCGCCATCCATACGGTGGTCAATGCGCTGGCCATCGTGTCCGGCATCGTGTGCGACGGCGCAAAGGCCTCCTGCGCGGCAAAGATCGCATCCTCGGTGGACGCGGCCTTGCTTGGCTACAACATGTACAAGTGCCATCAGGAGTTCAAGGGCGGCGACGGCATCGTGATGAAGGACATCGAGACCACCATCAAGGGCATTGGACGTCTGGGCAAGGACGGGATGCGGCAGACCAATGAGGAGATCATCCGGCTGATGATGAGCTGAGCGGCGGAGCCTGCGTCCCAAAAATCATACAAAACCTTCTTTATTTTGTCATAACTCTTCCGTATAATAAGAAGTGGAATACTTTGTCACAAGGCCCGAAAGGGCCGGAACATACAGAATTGGGGAGGAAACCACTATGGCCAACGAAAAGATCCTCGTCGTGGACGACGATACCAACATCTGCGAGCTGCTGCGGCTTTATCTGACCAAAGAGGGCTACCAGGTCACCACCGCGAACGACGGCGAAGAAGGTCTGGACAAGTTCAATCTGGTCAAGCCCGATATGGTGCTGCTGGATGTGATGATGCCCAAGATGGATGGCCTGGAGGTCTGCCGCCGCATCCGCAAGCTGGGCAACACCCCGGTGATGATGCTGACCGCCAAGGGCGAGACTTTTGACAAGGTGCTGGGCCTGGAGCTGGGTGCAGACGATTACATGGTCAAGCCCTTTGACACCAAGGAAGTCGTGGCCCGCATCAAGGCGGTGCTGCGCCGCTGCACCACCACCACCGCCCAGACCGAGAGCACCGAGGGCGTGATCGAGTTCGACAACCTGCGGCTGGACATGAACAGCTACGAGCTGCGGGTCAAGGGCAAGGTGGTGGAGGCTCCCCCCAAGGAGCTGGAGCTGCTCAACTGTCTGGCATCTCACCCCAACCGGGTCTACACCCGCGATCAGCTTCTGGACGAGGTCTGGGGCTTCGAGTATTACGGCGACAGCCGCACCATCGATGTCCACGTCAAGCGTCTGCGCGAGAAGCTGTCCGGCGCTTCCGACAAGTGGGAGCTGAAGACCGTCTGGGGCGTGGGCTATAAGTTCGAGGTGCGTCAGTAATGCGCAAAAGTATTTCGGTCACCTTCTTTTCGATGGTGGCCACCCTGCTGGTGCTGGGCACGGCGGTGCTGGGCTGTTCCGAGTGGCTGCTGTTCAGCCGCTATTTTGCCCAGGAGCGGTACGACACGCTGGACAGCGTGGCGGATGTGACCCAGCGCGCGGCGGATTATATTGTGCAGCAGGCGGCTCTGCCCAAGGGGGCCGAGCTGGATGCCCTGAACACCAAGCTGGAGATCATCGGCGAGAGCGCCGAGGCCTACCTGTTTTTCACCGATGAAGAAGGCAGGATCCTCATTGCCTCCAACCCCGAAATGGTGGGAACAGATATTGTGGGGCCGGAGCTTATGAAAAAAGTTGCCGGGGATCAGCCCTACCACACCCTGAGCACGCTGGATGGTGTGCTGACTGAGAAGAGCTATGTCTCGGTGCGGCACATGCAGGATGCACGGGGCAACAACAGCGGCTATCTCTTCCTCTGCTCCTCCGGTGCGCGGCTGACCGACTTCAAGGAGGAGTTCTGGTCGAACTTCTTCTTCTCGGCCTGCGTCATGCTGCTCTGCGCCAGCGTGCTGACCTCCTTCCTGATGCGGAAGCTGACAGACCCGCTCCAGAAGATCACCGATGCCGCCCAGCGGTTTGGCGGCGGGGACTTCTCTGTCCGTGTTGAGGGCGTGGAAGGTGAGGGCGAGGTGGTGGATCTGGCCCACACCTTCAACCAGATGGCGGAGAACATCCAGTCCAACGACAATTCCCGCGGCCAGTTCATGGGCAACATCGCCCACGAGCTGCGCACCCCCATGACCACCATCAAGGGCTTTGTGGACGGCATTCTGGACGGCACCATCCCGCCCGATATGCAGAACCACTACCTGCAGCTGGTCAGCGAGGAGACCGGCCGCCTGGCCCGGCTCATCCAGAACATGCTCGATCTCTCCAAGCTGGAAAGCGGCGAGTATCAGGTGAACGCCCGGATGTTCAACATCTGGGAGACGCTCACCGGTGTGGCCCTTTCGGCGGAGCAGCGCATCAACGACGGCATGATCGATCTGGAAGGCCTGACCATGGATGAAAAGGTGCTGGTCTACGCGGACCCCGACCTCATCCATCAGGTGGCTTATAACATTCTGGACAATGCCATCAAGTTCACCCCGGCGGGCGGCACCATCAAGTTCCATGTGGAGAAGCTGGGCCCCGAGGTGGAGATCTCGATCTGGAATTCCGGTCAGGGCATCAGCCCCGAGGCGCTGCCCTATGTGTTCCAGCGCTTCTACAAAGAGGACAGGTCCCGCGGCCTGCACGCCCGGGGGGCCGGTCTTGGCCTGAATATCTGCAAGGTGCTGGTCAACCTTTCCGGAGGCCAGATCCGTGTGGAGAGCCAGCAGGGCGAGTGGTGTCAGTTCGTGTTCACCCTGCCCGCCACGCCCCCCAACCCCAGCGGCATGAAGCGCCTGCCGGACGAATCCGGTCAGCCTGTGCCGGTGGAGGACCCCGCCAGCATGAAGCCTGTCAACTGAATCCGCGGCCAGACTGTCCCCCTGAAACGGGCGGGGCGGTCTGGTCGTTTTTGGTTTTGGAATGGATTTTGGATGGATACAGGGGCAGGTTTGAGACTTTTCCGTGAAAAACACGGCTCCGGGTTTGATTTTTTGCGTGTTTTCATGTAAACTAAGAGTAACCATGCCCGCCCTGCATTCCGGCCCCAAAACAGGTGCTCTGGCAGAACGGATGGTGTAATCTTTCTGAAAAATAACGGAGAGTATAAAACACAATGACGATCATTAGTCCTTCGATCCTTTCGGCTGATTTCAATCAGCTTGGCGCAGACTGCCGCATGGTGCTGGATGCCGGTGCGCAGATGCTGCATTATGACGTGATGGACGGCCACTTCGTGCCGAACATCAGCTTTGGCGTCCCGGTGCTCAAGAGCCTGCACAAGGCCCTGCCGGACGCTTTCTATGACGTCCACCTGATGATCACCCACCCCCAGCAGTACGCCGAGGCTTTTGCCAAGGCCGGTGCCAGCCTGCTCAACTTCCACCTCGAGTGCGACGACGACATCCAGGAGACCATCGACGCCATCAAGGCTCAGGGCTGCAAGGTGGGCATGACCATCAAGCCCGGCACCCCGGTGGAAGAGCTGGGCTACTACCTCGACCAGCTGGACCTCGTGCTGGTCATGAGCGTGGAGCCGGGCTTCGGCGGCCAGAAGTTCATGCCCTCGGCCCTCGACAAGCTCCGCTGGCTCAAGGCGGAAAAAGACCGCCGTGGCCTGAAATTCCTGCTGGAAGTGGACGGCGGCGTGGATGCCGCCACCGCTCCGCAGTGCGTCGCCGCCGGTGCGGACGTGCTGGTGGCGGGCAGCGCCATCTTTGGCGCTGCCGACCCCGCCGCGGCCGTCCGTGCGATGGCAGCTCTCTGAGAGGGGACTGCCCATGGATGAAGCATTGATCCGGCTGCAGGAGGAAGAACTCCGGCGCACCGGCAGATACTATAAGCACATCTGCTTTCTCTGTGTGCCGCTGCTCTGCGTCTCCTGCTACCTCTACGGCCTGCGCCCGCTGCTGCTCTGCGGCTTTGCGGTGCTGATGGGCAACCTGTGCGACCGGCTCATCTCTCTGCTGCGCCGCCGCGTCTATCAGGCCGGGGATTATTCCAACGAGAGCTTTGCCCTCGTCATCACCCTGCTGATGCCCGCGACGGTGGACTGGTACGTCCTCGCCGCCGCCATTCTGGCCGGTGTTCTCATCGGCAAAGAGGTCTTCGGCGGCTATGGCAGCTACCCCTTCCACCCCGCCGCCGTGGGCTACGCGGTGGCGGCAGTGTCCTGGCCGGAGCAGGTCTTCCGCTATCCGGCCCCATACGCCAATATCCCGCTCTGGGACGCCTCCGGCGTGGCAACATCCAGCACCATCTCGGACACCCTGCGCAGCGGCGGCCTCATCAACATCAGCGCCCTGTCGCTGGTGCTGGGCGAGTATGCCGCCCCGATGGGGACCGGTGCAGCCATCGTGCTGGCGGCCTGCGGCCTCTTCCTCTGGATGCAGAAGGATGTGCGGCTGAGCGCCTCCCTGAGCTTCCTCATCACGGCGGGCCTCATCGTCTTCTTCTTCCCGCGCCAGCTGGGTCTGACGGAGGGGACCGCCTTTACGGCGGGCCTTGTGTTCCGCCTGCGCTGTGTGCGCGACGAGATGCTGACGGGCGCGATGCTCTTCAGCGCCGTCTTCCTGCTCAATGAGCCCTACACCTGCGCCCACCACCGGCTGGGCCGCATCCTCTACGGCGTCATGGTGGGAGCCTTCACGATGGGCTTCCGCTACTTCGGCGTCTACGAGACGGGCGTCTGCTTCGCCATTCTGGCGGTCAACAGCATCTCCGGCTGGCTCGACCGCACCGAAGTCCGCCTCCATGAGCTGATAAAGAGCGGCAGACAATTCAAAGAGAAGAAGACCGGAAAGGGGGATGCGGAATGAAACGTCATGCTGCAGAACTCCTCACCCGGGACCCGGAACGATTCTTCCACCATGACCGCGTCTTCCTGAATAACCCCGTGGTCATGCAGGGCATGGGCCTTGCGCCGCTGGTCGTCCTTGCGACGAGCGGCCAGAACGCCCTGATGCTGGCTGTGGCCGTGGCGCTGCTGCTGACGCCCTCCCGGATGCTGGCCTGTCTGCTGAGCCGCCTGTTCCCCCTGCGGGAGGAGCATCCGGCCAACGCAGAGCTGGAAAAGAAGCTGCTGCCCCGCAGCATCTTCTATTCGGGCAGCGCGGCAGTGGTCTATCTGGCGGCATACCCCATCCTGAACCAGCTGTTCGGCGTGAGCCTGCTGGTGCTGGGCATCTACCTGCCCATGCTGGTGGTGGAGCCGCTGCTGACCTACCGCTTCGGCCGCGTGCAGGAGACGATGAAAAAGGCCGTCTCCAAGGGCATCCGCATCACCGTCGGCTACGGCCTGCTGCTGCTTTTGCTGGGCTGTGTGCGCGAGTGGCTGAGCGCCGGTACGGTGTTCGGCCATGTGCTGAGCCGTCCCGTCCTGCCCATGGCCGGTATGCCGGCAGGCGGCTTCATCGTGCTGGGCGTGCTGTGTGCCGTCTGGCGCACGCTGGCCAAGAAGCACAAAAACTATCTGACATCGGAGGCCCGCGGCCTCATGGCGGTCTACCGCCAGAAAGAGGGGGAGCCTGAGGATGAATGATGTGATGCAGGCCGTCGGCGTATTTTTCAGCTACGCCGTGCTGGCCGTCTTTGCACAGAACGCGGTGTTCACCCGGGGCCTCGGCGTGTCCCGCCTCGTCCAGCTGGTGGGCGACGAGCGCACCAGCAGCGGGTGGTTCGCCCTGCTGCTCTGTGTCACGCAGGTGCTGGTGGCTCCGCTGGCGTTCTATGCGGGCGGCTTCATCGCCGCCCAGCCCAACCCCGCCCAGCTCCGTCCGCTGGTCTTTCTGGCCTGCGTGGCGGTGGTGAGCCTGTTTGAATTTATCGTGCTCTGGGCCGCACGGGGCAAGCGCCACGGCGGCCAGCTGCTCCGCATCCTGCCGCTGGCGGCGGTCAACAGCGGCGTGCTGGGTACGGTGCTGGTGGAGCGCACCCAGAGCTTTACGCTGGAGCAGAGCATGGGCTTCGGCCTCGGCAGCGGCCTGGGCTATCTGCTGGCCGTCATGCTGGTGACGGAGGCTGACCGCCGTCTGCGCAGCGAGGCCATCCCGGAGGCGTTCCGGGGCCTGCCCATCACGCTCATCTACATCGGCGTGCTGGCGCTGGCTATCTATGGTTTTACGGGCCACTCGGTGATCCTGTGAGGAGTGCAGGAGAAAGGGACGATCATGGCAAAGTATAAAAAGGTCAAGCGGTATCACCGCAGTTTTTACAGCCCCGGCATGTGGGTGAAGAAGGCCGTCGGCATCATCGTGCTGGTGGCCGTGGTGCTGGTCGTGGGCTGGCTGGCCGCGCCCCATGTGCTGGACTGGGCTACCCACACCTGGTACACCGTGGTGCGCAACCGTGACCTCTCGGCTTCGTCTGAGACGACGGCGTCCAGTGCGGCCGCTTCGTCGGAAGTGACGGCAGAGCCTGCCGCTTCCTCGGAGGTGCGGGCGGACTCGGAGCCGGAATCGGAACCGGCTGCACCCGCAGGCGTCATCATCGAGGGCAGCTGGGGCGTTCTGGACGCGGCTGCGGCAAAGGACGAAGCTTCCCTGCGTGCCGCCGCCCGGCAGCTGGCCCAGCAGGGCGCAGCCTACGCCGTCGTCACCCTGAAGGACAGTGCCGGAAATATCCTGTATCCCTCTCAGGTGGCTGCTGCGGCAGGCAGCATCGAGGGGGCGTCCCTTGACCCGGCCCTCATCGCCTCGGTGCTCAAGGAGAACGGCCTTGTGCCGGTGGCGAAACTGGCGGCCTTCCGCGACCCCATCGCGGCCCGCGCCGACCGCAATATGGCCATCGGCTACACCGGGCAGGCTTACCTCTGGCTGGATAATAAGGCGTCCGCCGGCGGCAACCCCTGGCTCAACCCCTATTCCGACGAGGCCGTCCAGTTCATCGGCGACCTCATCGGCGAGGTGCAGAGCATGGGCTTTGACCATGTGCTGCTGGAGAACGTCCAGTTCCCCTCTGCCCAGAACGGCAAACAGGACTTCGGCTCCACCGGCGGGCGTGACCGCAGCGCCCAGCTGGCTGCGGACATCGCCGCATGGGATGCCCGCTTTGAGGGCAGCGTGACCCTGTGGTACGGCTACTCGCTGGGTCAGGTGACGGACGGCGCTTCCACCGTGGGCGGCTCCGCGACGGCGCTGGGCGTCAGGAACCTCGTGGTCGAAGTCCCCGCAAAGCAGACCATGGACGACACCGCCCGCAACGAGCTGCGGGACACCCTGTCGGCTTCCGGCGTGGAGCATGCCGTGTTCTGGGACGATGCAGCGGGCATTTTCCAGTGAGAGCGCTCCATTTGCTGTTGGTGATTTATGTGAGAGTGAGGAATGTGTTATGAAAACTGCATCCTGCTTTGGTCCGGCCCACATCCTGCTGCCCGGGGAGAACATCCCTCTGGAAAAGTGGGGCTGCGTGGCCTGTGACCAGTTTACCAGCGACCGCGCCTACTGGGAGCAGGCAGACGCCGTTGTGGGCGGCTGCCCCAGTACCCTGCGGCTCATCCTGCCGGAAGTCTATCTCGAGGATGAAGACGCGGCCCAGCGGGTGGAGAACATCCACGCCGCGATGGACGAGTACAGCCGCGACGTGCTGACCCGCGCCGTGGACGGCTTTGTCTACGTCGAGCGCACCGAGCAGAGCGGCCGGGTGCGTCAGGGCCTCGTGGGCAAGATAGACCTCGAGGCTTACAGCTACGAGAAGGGCGCCCGCCCGGCCATCCGGCCCAGTGAGCGCACCGTCACCGAGCGCATCCCGCCCCGCATGGCCGTGCGCCGGGGTGCGGCGCTGGAAACGCCCCATGTCATGATGCTGGCCGACGACCCCGGCTGCACCCTCATCGAGCCCATCGGCGCACACAAGAACGAGCTGAAAAAGCTGTACGAGGGCGAGCTGATGCAGGGCGGCGGCCACATCGCAGGCTGGGCCGTGGAAGACCCTGCGATGCTGGCGCAGATCGACGCGGCACTGGCTGCACTGGACAGCCAGGAGGCTTTCGACGCCAAGTATCCCCAGGCCAGAGGCGCAGCGCCCCTGACGCTGGCGGTGGGCGACGGCAACCATTCGCTGGCCGCAGCCAAAGCCTGCTGGGAGGAGCTGAAAGCCACCCTGACCCCGGAGGAGCGGGAAAGCCATCCCGCCCGCTGGTGCCTGGCTGAGGTGTGCAACGTCCATTCGCCTGCCATCGAGATCGAGCCCATCCACCGCGTCCTCTTCAATGTGGACTGCGGCGCGGTGCTGCTGGCCCTCATCGCGTGGAGCGACGCCAACATGGCCGGCATCTGCTTCGGCGACTCGAAGCAGCAGGCCTTCACGCTGGCCGGCCCCCACGTGTCCAACGTCCTCAGCTTCGAGGAACCCGTTGCCCCGCTGACCGTCGGCACGGTGGACGAATTTATCGAATATTTTATGGCCCGCCACAGCGAGGCACGGGTGGATTACGTCCACGACGAGCCCGCCGTCCGCGCTCTGACCAGACAGGGCGGCGTGGCCTTCCTGCTGCCGCCCTTCGAGAAGAGCGATCTGTTCAAAGGCATCGTGATGGGCGGCGTGCTGCCCCGCAAGACCTTCAGCATGG
>OGCO01004572.1_pt1 | contig 14610 bp, 12 predicted proteins | sample 1570171 | NCBI WGS metagenome assembly OGCO01 (sample SAMEA4370583, study PRJEB24528) | human gut metagenome | reverse complement strand
CAACAGATTCCGTCGTTGATGCCAACTTTACAGTACCTTCAACCGATCCATGCACGCCTATCGCCGCATCTATTCCTGAACATCCATAAAGCTTTACAATTAAATGAGCATCTGCACCTGCAGAAGCACTTGTTGATACTTCAACTGCTTTCCATTCTAATCCTGATGTATCTGCATTCACTACATTTAACTCTTCCACTTTGCCGGTTTTACTGTCATATTCAAATCCCTGAGTTCCGTCAAATGATACATTAAAGGATACTCCCATACTTCCCTCTATCGAAGCCTTTGCTTCTGCTGTTATCTCAAGTTCATTCGTAAAAACCAATGGAATACCATTAAATGAAAATTCTCCATTCGGCAGTCTTTTCTTTAATATTGTTTTCTCTATAGATGGCGGCTCAGGCAACTCTTGCAGACTTTCGGCAAAATCCACCGAAAGATCTGCTCCACCCTCACTTTTCAATGCCATACTGCAGACAATTTCTCCATGGTCAATATCTATATTCATTTCAAGCCATACACTGACACCGGCTCCTTCTGATATGCTGATACCCTCATCACTTATATCTATGCCTGCGCCAAACATATAGTCTGTATTTGGCGTTATGGAAATATCCGAAGCATTATTTTCCGATTGCTTTTTGCCGCCGCCATTTTCTTCAGACTGCGTTGATAAATTTCGAAATTTTGGATCAGTTTCTTCTCCGACCGAAAAACCGTCAACTTGATGATACATAGCTTCTTTCATTCCATCTTCTGTTAATTGAACACGCTTAACAATATGCGCTTTCTCAAACACATCTGTCAATACCGCCGGCTCCGTATAAAAAATATAGCTACTCTTCGATTTTTCTACACGAATAACTCTTCGTACAAAACCATTTTCTGCCTCTGTAATACAACCAGAAACGATGACATCTCCTTTTTTATATTTTGGATCTTTTTTAAATACTAATCTGTCATCTGTTACTTCTGTGGGCATTTCATCCTCATTCATATCTCCGGTAAGTACTTTGACATTCTCTTTTACAATCGTATCCCTATCTGTTGACTTAGGCTGCTTTTGTCTTTCTCTTCCCGTAAAGAAAAATATTCCCAATAAAGCAACAAGCACCACAACTATAATCATCAGAGCCCTTGGTATCCATTTTCTCATACTTTTCCTGTCCCTCTCTTTTCAACTTCTTAATTATCTGCCATTTGCAGAGTCAGAAACTTTAAAGGCTTCTCAAACGATAATAAAAATAAACTCCCCTCAAGCAAGCATTCGCTTGACTTAAGGGGATATCTGTTCATCTACTGTTTCGTCAGTTCAAATAAACTGCTTTCATGTCCCATCCCTTTCAGAATGTCATCATCAACATACAAAACAGCCGATATATCATGCAGCGGACCAGACAAGTGCTTTTCAGGCTCATCAATCCAGTCACCTGCTTTCATTGCAATAGTTAATCCTTCTGGGACAAATTCACCTTCCACTTCATAGCTTCCGGGTTCATCCCATTTGCTCGATCCATATGGTGTATAACTATAGGTTCCCTTCATATTATTGCCATCCACTTCTGTAATATTAAGATTAACGGTTCCATTTCCGCCACCTTCTCGATATGTTCCCTTCCACTCGCCCTGCAAATCTGCAGAAGCAAATGTTAATTCCGGTTCAATCTGGCTACAGTTCCATGTGCCATTCTCAAAGATATAATCTGCATTGATAGATACATTGAAAATCGCATGTCCTTTAACCAGCTTCGCGCTGCATTGAAGGGACTGTTCTGTCCCTTTATACTGGGATATCTGCTTGTCAACACTGAAATCCTCCATCTGATCGTTTGAAATTGTTATTTTCTGAATTGCCCCTGAAACTCCATATTTTATTTCCGGGTATTGAATGTCATCCACCACGCGCTCCATACTGACATCTAAAGCTTTATCTTCTTTAACCTCTGGCCTTAACGAATACTTTTCGGAAAGGCTGCTGAGATTCCAGGCCTTATCAAATGTATAATCAGCTACCAACGTTCCACTGACACTTTCAATTTCTCCATCAAGCACAATATCCATCGTTATCTGATCGGTCTTTTTCTCTAAATCCGTATTCTGACTTTTGATCGTTAACTGCGAAATTTCACTGTCAAGAATCTCCCAAGCTTGGTTATCTACCGTAATTGTCTTCCCTACCAAATTCGAACGAAGATCAGCCTCTTTCACTCCGCTTAAAGGAATGATATTCCATTTTCCCTGGTCTGCAACTTTATAATCTTCCAATGTCCATCCGGCTTTATCATACAGATAATATGACAAAGTCACTTCCTTCTCGTAAGACACATCATCCTTTTCCGTAACAATTGTACACCACACCAGATCACTCTTATTCTTCTTATCCGTATCTCTTTTCTCAATAGTCAGACTGTCAATTTTCTCCCCATCGTCTAAAAATGCCTTGTCTGAAAATGATTCCAGGTCTTGCTGGATTTCTTCTTCCTTTGGCACACTGCTGCATCCCGCCAGCATCAGCGTCACTGTCATTATCAGGATTATCATTAATATGCTTTTTTTCATTAACCTTCTTCTCCTATATCTGACCTTATTTAATCGTCAGCGACGCATGGTCATTGTACTCACTGAAAAAGTCTCCACCTACCTGAAACATGAAAATGTGATATGCACCAAAAGAAGTTGTTCCCACTTCACTGGCATACTCCGGATGCATCTTATCATATACGGACTCCGGTATACTATCATCACTCATGTCAATCACATAAACTTCTGCCATACCGCCATAGCTTTCCTCATCCGGATGATAGTCAAAAACATACTTCCTGCACAAAATTCCATTGGTCGACTGATCTTCCTCTGTCATCTTCCAGTCCCCAATCCAATCTGATGATGTATCCACTGAAAAATAATCATTTTCATAATGTGTCTCTTTGTATTCTTCTTCTGCTGCTTTTTGAGCTTCTTCCTCTGCCTTCTGTTTCTCTGACTCTGCTGCCGCTTCGGCTTTTTTCTTTTCTTCTTCCGCTGCTTTTTCTTGTTCAGAAATTTCGTTCAGTCGTTTGCCATAACTTTCCGTCAACTTCGAAATTTTACCCTGATAATCTTTGTATGCTGCCTCATCTGACAATGTATAATCTTTTTCAGTATCTATCATTGATAATAACTGAGTCAGATTTTCTTTTGCCGCATTTATTTTTTCTGTGTCTTCCGATTCATCCACATGCTCTAACGTATTCTCTTCAAGAATGGTATCATATTCTTTTGTAAATATCCCTTGCATTCCTAAAATAACAGAATCATATTTTCCTGACACTTCAGGTGTATTATTTTTACTTTGGATATAATCATTTCTTTCATTAACTGTTTTTTTCAGTATATCAAGCTGTTCTTCTCTGCTTTTCGCCTCTGAAAAATCCGTCCCAATTGCATAAATTTGATTAAACTGCTCCTCAACAGCCGCCTGTTCTGCCGCTCTTTTCTGATACATCAGATATCCGATAATACTAACCAAAAGGATAGCAGCAATACCAATAACCACAACCACTTTTTTCTTATTTTTCATTCAGTAAACTTTCCTCTGCATTTAATTACTTTTTTCTCTTTTCCCATTCAATTTCAGCACTTGTTACTTCTCTTCCTGTTCGTCTATCGTATATATGAAATTCCCCTTTTTCAAACTCACTTAAACGACATATATTTCTCGTAACAACCCCATTATCCAGCATAATATAGTCATTCATAACTCCATGCGTCTTATAAAGCTTAATGCCTCCAATACAATTTAAATCTGTAATATATGCGCAATTTTCTCTTTTCTCTTCTTTTTTATCCATCCTCTTCTCCTTCCTGCCTGCAGAATCATCTGAAGTTCTTTCCCTTTTTGAACTGTTATCTTTACCACCATGGATACTTTTTGCTGATGCAGATTTTTTTCCACCTTCAGCAATACCACCCGCAAATGCCATAAAGCATCCTACAATAATAACTACCATCAATATAACCGCCAATACACTTGATAAGAGCGGAACTACATTTTGTAAAAATAACAAAACCAAAGGCACCAGAATCATCGAAAACGCAAATACTAATGCCGTATTTTTCACTACACTGCCATTATTTTCGATACGACAAATCAAAAAAATATTTGCCCAGGCATAAAGCACTGCAATAATAGAGATCACGGCATATACAATAAAAATCGCGATTGTTGGAACAACCGAAACCACGCGATACAATAGTGTCAGTATTTTTTCAGAACACGTTTCAAAAATAGTCTGATTTATATAAAATGTACTAAATCTGCTTCCGAACAAACAATCCGTCATAAACACTTGAAAAAGAAGCAAGATTACACTAATCACCAAGGATATTACAAGTCCTTTTTGATTATTTTTTACACATTTATAGAATATAAGGATCACTTGCATGCCAACCAAAATAAAAATGACTCTGCCAAAAAAACCATGCACAATCAATCCTGTAGTTCCCGTCGTAAATTTCTCACTATATCCATCAAATACGCCATATGTTTTTATGGCATCCATCTGTGCCCCATACCCCCCATTATGTGCAAAGGCGTACTGAGTCACGACTCCATTAATAATTCCAATCAGAAAAATAACAATAGGGATCAAATACTCCAAACTATTAATCGGATCCACTCTAAAATTCCTGATTGAATCATTTACTTTCCGGCAAATGTCTGCAATTTGTTCTTTCATTTCTTCTTTTCTCCTTCTTACTCACATCTTTATTCATTTATTAACTCTTAATTTTTGAAAGCAGTTTTCCCTCCTTTTTATTGTCTTGTAAATATATTTTATATAGTTACAAATAATTATACTATAACTATATAAATATTACAATCAGAGATATTAAAGAAAGGAGCCCATCATGAAAGATCTTGATTTTGCGCATATTGCAAAAAAACTCAAAAATACACGTATTGCCAAGAATCTGACACAGGAATATGTTGCCAACATCGCCGACGTCAATGTAAGTCATATCAGCAACATTGAAAATAACCGTGTCAAAGTCTCCCTCTCTACCCTTGTCCAGATGTGCAATGCCTTGGACACCACCGTAGACTTTATCCTCTCTGATGAATACAATGATTCCATTTCTCCTATTGAGAATGAAATCCTCCACGAACTACATTCCTGCTCACCAGAGACAAAGACAACGATTCTAAAAATCGTTAAAGCACTTCAGTAATATTTTTTCACCGGGGCTATTAATCTAATAGCCCTATATAAGTGAAATACTACAAATCATTGTTTTTACCTCCAATCTGTAATTTCCAATTTTATTATCATACCCTACAATCGTTTATTTCGTATGACAAAAAGTAAGACAAGTTCAAAACGCTATTTTCATCAAAATTAAATATTTTTCTATCTACACGTTGCGACAAACTTTTTACTTAAATCGATATATAATAGTTGCACCACCGGTGAGTTTTGAGTACAATTAAAGGAGAATCTATAAATGTCGCAGGAAAATACCTATTACAACCGTAAATACAAGGACAGCCTTTTCCGATTTATTTTCAATAGCAAAGTGGTTGTGCTTCGCGAAAAAATTTCTGACGGACTTTCACTGGGTGACACAATAGAAGAAACAATTACCGAATGCATTGAAAAAGACATCCTTGCCGATATTTTACGTGAACACAGGGCGGAGGTTACCGATATGTTATTCAAAGAATATGATAGTGCCGCACACATTGCTTCCGAGAAAGAGATTAGTTATGAAGAAGGGTTTGAAGATGGTTTACGCCAAGCAAAACAAGATATTACTAAAGAAAAGGAACGTGCTGACAAACTTCTCACTTCCCTAATTCTTTCCTATCATGCACAAAACAAATCACCAGAAGAAATTGCTGCTCTCTGTGAGCAATCCATAGATTTTGTACTGGATGTCCTGAAAAAACATAATCTATAATTTTTAAAAGTCAAATATAAGTTTATAAAACTGTTGTAAAACGCTTACATTTCCAAACAGGCCATCACATTTCCACATGTGATGGCCTGTTTGAATATCCACTCAAATTTCCAGCCTCTATCATTTTCAACTAACAGTTCAATGTTTTTTCCATTCATTAATGCTATACTTTTTAATCAAAGAACACCTAACAATCCCATTTTATCAGGCTAGAAAGCAATTATTTAACTGGCCCCCGGAGGAAAATACCATGAGCAAATACAGAGAAACACCATGCAAATTTTATATCTGCCGCGGCGAATGTTCAAAGGGTCGTGCTGCCGAGCATAAGACGTACTGTCAGCACTGCAGCAAATATTATCCAAGAGCAAAAGTTCGCCATATTAACCAGAAGAAACGCTATAATGAACAGCAGCGCAGTCAAATCACTGCCTAAAACAACACCAGAAAGAGGATTCTATGAATTTACCAATTACTGTCACACAGGATGACCTGCTGGAAATATTGCTCAATGTTGCTCCAAGCAGGCCTGTATTTATCTGGGGTGCACCGGGTATCGGAAAATCTGCACTTGTGGAACAATTTGCAGCTGAAATCGGCTTGCCCTGTGTATCACTTCTCGGCAGTCAGCTAGCACCGGAAGATATTATCGGTATTCCGCAGATCAAAGGTGAAACTTCCGAATTTCTTCCTCCGAAAATGATTGCCCGCAAAGAGCCTTATGTCTTATTTCTTGATGAACTCAATGCCTGTTCCCAAGAAGTTCAGAAAGCTTTCTATTCTCTTATTCACGAAAGAAGAATCGGCGAATATCACCTCCCGGAAGGCAGCATTGTCGTTGGTGCCGGAAACCGAATTCAGGACTCTGCCATTGTCAAAACCATGTCTTCTGCCCTGATCAACCGAATGTTCCACGTTCAGATGAAGGCTGATGCAAGACAGTGGATCAAGTGGGCACAGCGCAGTCAGCTTCACCCATGGGTCATTGATTACATTATCCAGCGGCCTGACCATCTTTTTTCCGAAGCACCCAAAACAGAAGAGCCTTTCTCTACACCAAGATCATGGCATATGCTGAGTGATGCCCTGACAGAATACGGTGCCGGTAAAAGAGAACTTTCAAGCCACGTACTGAAAATGCTTGTCTATGGCTGTCTTACCCCTTCCCATGCCGGCATGTTTCTTGCTTACATAAAGAGTCTTGCCAATCATCATATGCTTGACGATATTATTGCTGAAAAAACAAAATGGCCTTCAAAAGCTGAAGACCGGGATATTCTTTATTTTCTTGCACAGTCCTTCCGTGCAAGGCTCATTTCCGAACTGCCAAAAAGTAAACAGGATATTTCCGGCAATATGCTCTCTTTCGTTTATCGTGCCAAGCGTATGATCAAAGATTTATCTACTATCAATTTCGAAATTGCCCAGATGGTGGTTGCTTCCGATGACAACGCCGCTCTCCCTGACTGGTTTATGATTGAAGTCATCCGTGATCTGCCCCGACTGGTCAACGGCAAATAATTTTTATTCCGCAATCAATATGCAATAAAAAGGTATCCTTATGGCTTATTTTAGAAGAAAATTTTATTACAATGAAAACAATATGCCGGATGGCTTAAAACCCATTTATGCCGGCTTTGACCTGCTCCAGTCACACCCGCTGTTTTCCCAGTTAGAGGGAACAATTGCAGTCAGAAATGCACATTTATCCAATCATAGCAGTTTGGCCTGCGTCACCAAAAACGGAGAGATTTCTGTCAATATACATGCCCGCCTGAATGCCGCTGAATGGGCCTATGTCATGGCCCATCACCTTCTCCACCTCGCTTTTGGCCATTTTGACAAAAACAAAATGCCTTCTGCCGCAGAAATCTATCCTCTTGTATGGAATAAAGCCTGCGATATCTATGTAACAAGATTTCTGACGGACATTGGTTTTAGCGGCAGTCTCTTTCAGGACCCGTCAGCTTTCTATCCCATCAAACTGAATGACGAAAGAAAGATTTACGAATACTTGCTTGACACAGAAGGCATATCCCCAAAACAGACATACGGTTTAAATACATCCAGCACATGTGATATGTTTGGCATCTCCTCACCCATCGTCTATAAAAAAGGTGAACAAAATGAATATACCGAAACTTTTGCAGCTGCCATTAATCACTCCATCAAAAAAGTAGTCATCCATGCCGGCGGACACGATGCCTCAAAAAAGAAAGACACCGTAATTTCCAAAGCCTCTGAATGGTTCTTATCTCACTATCCGCTTCTTGGCGGCCTGGCCTCATCTTTTAAGATTATTGAAGACATTGATTTATGCCGCAGATATGAAATACACATTGCTGCTGTAGATGCAGTACACGGAGAAATATATACCAATCCGTCATGTTGTCTGACACTTGAGGAATGGAAATTCGTCCTCGCCCATGAATATCTGCATGCCCGACTCTGTCACCACGAACGATGCCAGGGTCGGGATCACTATCTTTGGAATATTGCCTGCGATTATGTCATTAATGATTGGCTCCTTGCCATGCATATCGGCAGCATGCCGGAGGAAGATCTGCTGTATGATGAAAGCCTGCACAATATGTCTGCGGAAGCCATTTATGACCTTATTGTCAAAAAAATGCGGAAATTCAAAAAGCATGCCACTTTCAGAGGATACGGAAAAGGCGATCTGTTTGGCGATCAGGGTCCCAGATTTAAAGGCCTACACAAAGGCATCAGTCTGGATGAATTTTTCAAGAACGCGCTGCGTGAAGGACTTGACTATCACACCACCCACAGCAGAGGCTATCTACCGGCCGGACTTATTGAAGAAATCCGCGCTCTTTCCATGCCGCCTATCCCCTGGGAAGTGCAGCTGGGCAGATGGTTTGATGAGCAATTCCCGCCTCTGGAAAAGCATCGCACCTATGTAAGACCAAGCAGACGCCAGGGTTCCACACCGAATATACCAAGGCCAAGCTATATGCTTCAGGAAAAAGAGCTGAACAGCCGAACTTTTGGCGTTGTTATCGACACCTCCGGCTCCATGTGTTCTGCACAGATTGGCTTAGCATTGGGTGCCGCTGCCAGCTACGCTGCTGCCAAGGACGTCCCCTTTGTCCGGATAATCTTCTGTGATGCCGAGGCCACCGATGCCGGATACATGGCCCCGGAAGATATCGCAGGCAGAGTAGAAATCACCGGCAGAGGCGGCACAATCCTTCAGCCCGGAATTGATGCTTTGGAAAAAGCCAAAGACTTCCCACCTTCCGGCCCGATTCTTGTGATCACAGACGGCTATATCGAAGATAATCTAAAAATCCGACGGGAACATGCCTTTCTCATTCCCAATGGCAATCGACTGCCTTTCCGGCCAAAAGGCAAGGTATTTTATATGGAGAATAAAGAACCGAAAGAATCTTATTAAACCCTTACATTTTATTAAACCCTTACATTCCCAAACAGGCCATCACATGTCCATTTCATGAATGTGATGGCCTGTTTTGTTCTTCTACCATGAAATATTCAGCCACAGATAATACAGTGTCACGCCCGTTTTTGAGGCAAAAAATTTTTTGTTCTCTCTCTGCGCGACCTCGTCAATGCGAAGCTGAACATTTCTGTATCCCATTTCCGCAAGTCGCTGGCGAAGTCTCTTAACGATTTCCTGTCGTATATTCATCGCTTCATACTGTGAATAGCCTTTCAAGAAAGAAAGCATTGTATACCTCTGAAATCCCGTTTCACTGACAGACGGTTGGATAAAGTAATCTGTTGTATCCCAATAAAATTGATCATAATATCCGGTTAAATTTCGCTTGCCATCCCTTGCCGCATTACGTGAAAGTACCTTAATGCCCGTAATCAGCCCTTCAACCTCACGATGAATGATTTCTTCCTTCTTATTGCTGTATAAATTTTCCCATTCAATTTTTCTTAATTCGTCACAAAAACTCATTGTATATCTCCTCCGTTTAGATTCATCCTTATGCGGCTCACCCGCAAAATTTATTTCTGTTGTTCTTTTGTGACTTTAATATAACACAGACTAAGGACGCACCTGTTCCCGGAAAGAACATTTTTCTTTATCAGCAAAAAAGGCGATGGCTTCAGCTATTTTACCTTAATGAAACCATCGTCCCTTATCAATTTATAGCATTATCATTTGCTGACAAAATCCCGTTCTTACTGGATTCCATCTGTCGAAATAAAGACATCCAGCATATCCCTGCACCATTTCAACTCCCTGGTATAGCGCTGTTTCAATGCCTCCGGATTATTTCTGTCTCTTCCCACCTCAAAGAAATGATGACCGCTGTGCACCGCCAGATCCAACTTTCCATCCCCATGCAGACAAACCGCAAATTCTCCAAAGGCCGTCTGCGTCAGTTCAAGAATCCGGGCCATTCTGCCCTGATTCAGAAAATACATCACCCACTCCTCATTATCACAGCTGAGATTAAACCGTTTATCAAAAGCTTCATACCCGGTTTTAATCGTTTTTGTCCGGAAGATTTTATCCAGTTTGCCTCTCGGCCAGAATGTAAAACCGGTAGGAAATGTCTCCCCAAGTTCACAGCACATCCACTGTCCCCGGTAAATCTCCTGCTCATTTGTCTGCCGCATATCGTTGTTCTCATCAATATAGTCATTCACATCTGTTAAAGTAATACTGCACAACTCTGCCGGATGTCCCTGATAACGAAAACAAATATTGCCGCTGCTGTTAAGATAGCTATATGTTTGCAGCGGAATATTCGATCCCTTAACATCCAGTAAATGCCCTTCCGGATGCATCTGCACATCATCAAAAAGTGTATTCATCACTCCCGGCACAATCGCATCATTTACTGCCTGATCAGCAGTCTCTTTTGATTTCTTCAAAACTGAATGAATAATACAAGCAACAATAATCAGCCCAATAATTACATATGACATATAACGCACCTCCACTTTGTAGAAAAAGAAAAATCCACTGTACCGACATTGTACAATGGATTTTTCGCAATGGCTATTCACCAATAGTTAGGAATTCTCTTCCAACAGCTGTAACAGCTGCTTTCTCTTTGTTCTGGTATCCCCTTCAATCTGAAGTTTTGAATAAATCTGTTTGACATATTGTTTGACACTTCCTTCTGAAAGGAACATTTTCTCCGCGATTTCCCGGTTCGTTTGATGCTGATTAATGAGCAGCACCATTTCATATTCTTTATCTGTCAATACAGCCAGTACCTCCGGGCGATGTGCCTCTTTCCTTAGACATTCCCGCCGCATCTCATACATTTCACCCATCTGTATCAGATACCTGACAAACAGGCTTTCCTGTTTCTGACAGCGCAGTAAAAGTTTTTTCAAATAACGATAATTCTCCACAAACGGAAGCATCAGATAATCCGTCTCCGCCTCCAGAATGGCCTGCGTCAGCATCTGCTCCGCCTCCTGCCATTTTCCCATGGCTTCATAAGCAGCCGCTGTCTGAATACGGATGTGCAGCGCCACCAGCCTATAATGCATGCCTTCGCAGACAGAAAGCTGTCCATCGCTGCGGCCAATCACCTTTGCATAATTTTCCTGTGCCAGATAAACCTGATTTTCAATCAGCAGCATCATTGGTCTTCCCGGGGCAAGCATATTGATATCCGAAAGCCTGTGTTCACCAAATATCGGAGGAATCTTCTCAGTCTCACCCAACAGCGCATAATAATAGGCACTGATACCACTCCATATATTAAGCCAGGTAGCATTATGATGGCGCAGTAATTCGGTGCGCCGCCTCTCCAGACTACAATGCGGCTTCATTTCCTTAGCCAGAGCCAGTCGCCATGCCAGAAAATCACAGCAAAGCGCCATATTTTCCTGGCCATTTCCTTCAATCTGTGCATAAGCCCGTTCCAGCTCAATCTGTGCATCCACAAATCTTCCCTGTACAAAAGCTGCTTCCGCCCGCATAATCTTTTCTGCCCCCTGTCCGTGACCACAGGTAATCTTGTAATAATGCGGCATACATTCATCCATCTGGGCAAGCTCACTTTCCAACTGTCCCGGACCACGGTAAAACATCATCAGCACAGAAGGCGATCCAAAGGTCCAGCCGCCGTTGTTCTGAATACTGATGGCCGGTCTGGACATCTGGCTGCTGGCTCTTCGATGCAGCTGACTCATAGCTCCGATATCATTATAGCAAAGGAAACTCATAATTAAATCACATTCCCCCAACAGATTGCCACGTTCCTCATCAGAGAGTGCTGCATTTTCCTCCACCACTTCCATCAAAAGCACTTTCAATTCCATCATCTTCGGAATCAGACGCCAGTTAAACATGCTGCGCATCAGCACCAGAATCGCCAATGGATGTGCTTTCAAAATGGAAACAGGACATTCAGCCAACACATTCATAACCTCCTGCGCATTCAGTGAAGCGAGCAGAATTCCCGCATCATTTTTAACAACACGAAGAAATGCATCATAATTTTTACTTCTTCGATAGACATCCATGGCATGCAGATACTGACTGTGCTGCTCATACCACAGGCCAAAACGATTCAGGTAAAATGCCTGTTTTTCTTCATCCAACGCCGCAAAAACCCGATTGGCACATTCTTTCATCATATGATGAAATCTGAAAGTCACACCATCTGCCAGACATTTCACAAAAGCATTCTGCTCAGTCAGAATATTCAGCATGGCTCTTACTTCCTCATCTTCTGTAACAAAAACGGCCATTTCTGCCGAAAACTCGTCCGCAATCCCCATAACAGCCAGAAATTCCCGTTGCTTTGCAGAAAGCGGTTCAATCATCGCCCTGGTAAATGCCGCATAAATATCCGAAGCCCCATCCGGCAGTACGCCTCTCTCCAAAAATATCTGCAAATTCAGATAAACTGCTGAGAACCATCCCTCACTGGAATAAAAAAGTGTTTCTGTCTGTTTCTCAGACAGTTTTATTCCACAGCGCTTCACATAAACCGCAAGCTCTTTACGATTCAGTCGCAGCTGCTCTACACCAATCTGGTAAACTTTGCCGCCCAGACACAAAATATCTGCCGACGAAAGAAATTGATTTCTCCCTGCAACAATCAAATGGACATTTCCCGACAGTCGCCTGGCAAGCATACACAAAAAAGCAGATGCACGACTATCCGTCAACAGATGAAAATCATCAATAAAAATGTAACAGCTGCCCGTTTTCGACAATTCGTGACACATATCCTCTATCAGCAATCCTGCTCCTGCAACATCCTCCGGACAGGCATAATCCTCCAGAAACCCAAAACCCGCCCGTTTAAAAGCCACCTGTACACTTTTCCAGAAAATAGCCAGATTGTCCGAATACACACTGATACGGATCAGACACAGTGCATCCATTTTCCCCTGTTCATCCAAAAACCAGTTGATGGCTGTTGTCTTTCCGTATCCCATGGGAGCCACCACCGTTGTCAGCGCACAACAGGTAACCGGACGCAGACACGCCTTCAACCGTTCTGATATATAAATTGTATTCAGATTCCATTTTTGTCTTGCCACTGCGCCGCCTCCCAATATATGTAAAAAAATCTCCGTTATGTACTGCTCTGATTATATTCCCTGCAATACATCTAACTTTTCTTTCAATACCTCTAAATCCTTATCTGATGATGCCGATTTTAATGCCTCAAAATACTTTTTGGCCGCCTGATACATTTTCACTTTCTTTTCATGGCGCGCAGTATCTTTTTATCCTCATCCGATATTCGGCGTGATTCCAGCATTTTTTGAATCGATTTGTTATAAGTCCAATCGTCAAATCCGCAGTCTTCAAGAAAACGGTAGGTTTTATCGCGGTATTTTGCCATAGCCGTGGCGGTGCACCAGGCAGCCGCCATTTTATAGTAATACTCATCATTATGCGCAGAGCGCAAAGCCGCGAACACACGGTCGATATATTCATCATTCAAATAATGCGACATCATGGTAACAACCGCTATACGCATATAATAGGTCCTGCCCGAGGCAAGATAATCCGTTAGCCGATCCCAAACCTGCTCGGGATACCGTCGGCATTGTTTAAAGGACTGGCACAGTATATCGCAGGTCGACCAGTTATCGACATGATAAGCTGCATTATCAAAGTATTTTATAAGGGCGTTTATATCCGCCCTTGTTTTACCGAGTACATAAGCATATAAAAAGCACATTTCCATGCTTGAAAAATCGCATTCGCGAAGAAATTCATCGCCCCTGCCCCTCTTGACGATTTCCGCCGCCGCAGCCCTTAAGGCAGGCAAGCGCACGCCGAGAAGCGGAAGAGAGGCTTCGGGAATAAGCTTCTTTGAAAAATCGCGATAATCCGCCTCCGCCATCGCATTCAGCTCATTTTTTATATCATCGATCATTTTTTCACTTCCCGAAATTCAAAAAAGGCTGTTTTTAAGCAGCCTTTTAATTATTCCAATATATAGATCTCAACATTGCGAACGCCGAAGGATATGCAGGCGCTGCGGGTGGACATAAACAGATCAACCCCTGTCGGGTGGTTGCTTACAAATCCGCCGGTATCGGCTGCTACGGCATAGCCGTAAATAAAGCTGCCGTCCGCCGTTCTTATATACATTTTTGTGCCGTAGGGTATTACCTTCGGATTTACCGCTATATAGCCCGGCTGCGGAGCAACGCCTGTAGCGCAGTTATGACCGGTAT
>OGCO01004569.1_pt1 | contig 14616 bp, 10 predicted proteins | sample 1570171 | NCBI WGS metagenome assembly OGCO01 (sample SAMEA4370583, study PRJEB24528) | human gut metagenome | reverse complement strand
GAAAATATGGAGGGATAATAAAACATGAGAAAAATGAAAAAAGTTGCTGTTCTTTGTCTGACTGCGGCGATGACCATGTCACTGCTTGCAGGCTGCAGTGGTACAAAGAAAGATGCAGATGGAACGACCGCTGAGACGACAGAGGTTACGACGGAAGCCGAGTCCACTGAGGAAGAAGAAACGACAACGGAGAAGGCAACCGAAGAGGAAACAGAGGAGCCAACAACAGAGGCACTGGGTGTTTCAGATGGTGATAAAGTCATCAATATCAATTTTGATGATAAGGATACGGATGGTTTCCACACCTATACGAATGGTGGAAATGAAGAAATGACCAATGAGGATGGAGAGCTTCACATCAACATCAAAAAGACAGGAAGTGCGGATTATGCAAACCAGATCTATTACGATGGCTTTCGTCTGTATCAGGGATGCGTTTATGAATATTCCTTTGATGTAAGATGCGATATTGAGCGTACGATTGAATGGAGATTACAGATCAATGGCGGAGATTATCATGCATATACCAGTGATGTGATCACGATCGGACCGGAGACGCAGCACATTACAGCACAGTTTACGATGGAAGAGGATTCCGATCCTGCACCTCGTCTTTGCTTTAATATGGGAAAGCAGGAAGGTATGACCGGAGACGAAGCAGAGCATAATATTTATTTTGATAATATTTTATTAGAGGCAGTTGATGCTTCCGGCGCACAGCAGGTAGAAGCAACACCGGATCCTATGGCTATCAATGTGAACCAGGTTGGTTATCTGACCGGCGATTCCAAGGTTGCTACTGTGATCGGAAAAAATGCAAAGTCATTTGAAGTAATAGATGTAACATCAAACAAGTCCGTATATTCAGCAGATCTGCCGGAAGAAGCTACCTACGATCCACCATCAGAGATGTTCTGCAAGCAGGCAGATTTCTCATCCGTAAAGGATGCAGGAACCTATAAGATCAAGACAGATGATGGAGAAGAATCCGCAGAGTTCAAGATCGGTGATGATATCTATGGTGACCTGTATAAGGATGTTGTACTGATGCTGTATAACCAGCGTTGTGGAGTAGAACTTGACAGCAGCATTGCAGGCGAATTTGCACATCCTGCCTGCCATACAGGAGAAGCGGTTGTATACGGAACTGATAAGAAGATTGATGTGACAGGCGGCTGGCATGATGCTGGAGATTATGGCCGTTATGTTGTATCCGGTGCCAAGACGGTACAGGATCTGTTTATGACATACGAGGATAATGAATACAAGGCAGATGATATTGGTATTCCGGAAAGCGGAAACGGTGTTCCGGATATCTTAGATGAAGCAAGATATGAACTGGACTGGATGCTTAAAATGCAGGATGACAATGGTGGTGTATATCACAAGGTAACCTGTGATGTATTTCCTGAGACAGTTATGCCGGAGAAAGAAACGGCACAGTTGATTGCATGTCCGATCTCAAATACAGCCACCGGAGATTTTACAGCTGTTATGGCAAAGGCGTCTGTTCTATATAAAGAATACGATGCAGATTTTGCAGCAAAATGTCTGGAAGCATCAAAGAAAGCATACGAATATCTGAGTGGCAACATGGATGCGCACGGATTCTCCAATCCGGATGATATTGTAACCGGTGAATATCCGGATACCATTTTCCGTGATGAAGCAATCTGGGCAGCAGTAGAATTGTATGCAGCAACCGGAGATGATTCCTATAAGAAAGCAGTCGATGCGATCATTGAGGGCGACGATATTGTAAACTACGGACTTGGATGGGCAGATGTCGGATATTATGCCTTGTACGATTATATTAAGTATGACGGCGGTTCAGCTAAGGCAAACGAACTGTTCTTCAATGAAGTAGATAAGACGGTAGAACAGATCAAAGACAATGGTTTTGGCGTATGGGTATCACCAACTAAGACATTTGCATGGGGAAGTAATATGAACATTGCAAATAAGGGAATGTTACTTCTGATGGCAAACAAGCTGAAGCCAGATGCAGACTATGTAAAATATGCTTCCTATCAGAGAGATTACCTGCTTGGAAGAAATGCAGTCGGCTATTGTTATGTAACAGGCTTTGGTACAAGAACTCCGCTTCATCCACACCACAGACCATCTCAGGTATTAGATGTAGCAATGCCGGGTATGTTAGTTGGCGGAGCAGACAGTAATCTGGAAGATCCATATGCGAAGGCTGTTCTTCTGGGCAAAGCACCGGAGAGCCGCTATGCAGACAATGCACAGTCATTTTCCTGTAATGAGATAACAATCTACTGGAATTCTCCATTGATCTATCTGCTGTCAGGTCTGGGTAATACAAAATAAAAAAAGAATATACACACATGAACATGCAGCCGGCAGGGGTATCTGTTCGGCTGCACTGATATAAGAGAGTTATAGTTATGGACACAATAAAGAAGTTATTAAAAAAAGAGATTGTAAGATATGTAATAGCGGGTGGAGCCACGACAGTTGTAAATATCGTTTCATTTTATCTTCTGCGGATGTTCACCGGCTTATCCAGAAGCGGAGCGAATGTCATAGCGATATCGCTGGCGATCCTGTTTGCATTTTTTGCAAATAAGTTTTTTGTATTTACGGAGAGTAGTAAGAAGGATGCCGTGACTTTAAGCCGGGAATTTATATCCTTTGTCGGAACCAGGCTTCTTGCCATGCTGGTCGAAGTAGTTGGAACGAATCTGTTATGTGATTCCTTCCGCTGTAATGAATTCTTATCCAAGATCATTATTCAGTTCTTTGTAGTTGTGATCAATTATGTATTTGGCAAATGTTTCGTCTTTAAGAAAAAAAAGCCGTCTATACGGTTGTTTATGAAGAAAAACTATATTATTCTTCTTGCCGGACTGCTTCCGGCTTGTTTCCTGCTGGGAGTATGGATAGCAGAAAAAATCGGACCATTTGGCGGGAACAGTCTGACCATGGTAGACAGCCTGCATCAGTACCTTCCGTTTTTTTCTGATTATTATGATAAGCTTCAAAATGAAGGAAGTCTGTTTTATACCTGGGATATCGGTCTTGGAAGCAATATGTTGTCGATCATTGCCTATTATATTGCCTGCCCGATCAATTTCCTTGTGGTATTGTTCAAGCAGGAGCATATCTATATTGCGATGAGCTTGTTTATCGGAATCAAGATCATTTTATCCGGTATGTCATTTGCTTATTATATGCGGGAAAAATGTGAGGAACAGGGGAAATATCAGGCAGTGATTCTGATCTTTTCAACGGCATATGCATTAAGCAATTATATTATTGGTTATTCCTGGAACTTAATGTGGATGGATTGCATCCTGATCCTTCCGCTTATTATGGCGGGCTTTGAACGGATGACAGAAACCGGGAATTATAAGTTATATGTGCTGTCCCTGTTCTATGGATTGATGTGTAATTATTATATTTGTTTCATGATCTGTATTTTCCTCGTTATGGAATTCCTGTTGACCAATCATAAGAGCATAAAGAAATTCTTTACGGATGGTTTCCGTTTAGCGGGCTGTTCCTTATTGGCGGCCGGAATGGCAGCATTTCTTCTGATCCCGGCGTACCTTGGACTGAATACAACCGCTTCGGCAAACCGTGTATTTCCGAAAGCAGAATGGTATGGAAGCATCTGGGATCAGATCAAACAGCTTTTTTATCTGACAAAGCCGATCAAGAACCAGCAATTTGACGGCGGGCTGAATATATACTGTGGAACGATCTGTTTTGTTCTGCTGTTTGTATATCTGCTGAACCGTAGGATCAAGCTGTGGGATAAGGTTAAAAATGTGATCATACTTGTAGTTATATTTGCAAGCTTTAACAACCAGCTTTTGAATTATATCTGGCATGGCTTCCATGATCAGTATGGAATCCCGAATCGTTTTTCATTTCTGTTCATTTTCCTGCTACTTGCCATGTGTTGTGAAGTGCTGATGAAGCTTCAGAAGAAGGATATCCTGTCAGTTATGCTTGGGATTGCCTGTGGATATGCATTCCTGATCCTGGCGACAAAGAAGTGTACACTGGAAAAGGAAACCTTGTTATGGACAGAGATCTTTATAACAGCATACGCAGTATGCATGGTCGGCTTCACATTGACGAAGGGTATGTGGAAACGGATCATATCCTATGTGCTTCTGATTGTCTGTCTGGTTGAGACAACGATCAATGGAATTAAGGGATATGACAGCAATGGTTATGTAGATATCAGTCAGTATTTTGGTCTGGAATCGGAGATCCGGAATGCAATTGATTATCTGGACTGCAAGGATAAGCCATACCGGGTAGAGATGATGAATACAAAGATCGTAGACGAACCGACCTTTTATAATCTGAAAAGCGTCTGTCTGTTTGGATCGACAGTATCTGCAGATCTGGTTGATATGATGCATGATTTGGGATATTACACAGGAGCAAATGAGTTTCTGTTTGATGGTGGAAATACAGTATCCAATTCCCTGCTTGGTATAAAATATCTGCTTCAGAGGGATGGCGAGTATAATTATTTTGATGTGAATTATGTAAATGAGGTGGATGGTATACGGTTATACGAGAATCCGTATGCATTGAGCCTTGGTTATATGGTCAATAATGATCTGTTGGATTATGATGGCGATATCGGAAATATGTTTGAGACGCTGAACCAGTTTGTGAAGCTGTCTACCGGTGTGCCGGGAGTATTCTCTGAATTATATCCGGAGGTATCCACATACAGTGATAACTGTGAAGTAACGCGTCAGGGAGATCTGAGTGAGTATTATTCATACAAGCGTACTGATAGCAGCACCTGTAACTTCCAGTTGAGCTTTGATATTACGGATGAGACGAATGATATTTATATCATGGCGAATTGCTCCGGTATCAACAAGGTTCGTATCTATATTGACAATGAAGAGAAGAATTATGAAAGACTTCAGAATCAGACCTATCATGTCGGACATCTGGTAAAGGGACAGAAGGTAACGGTTGAGTATTGTTTCCGCGATACCCAGGCAAATACAGGAACTGCCCGGCTGATCGTTGCAGATATGAACTGGGAATCCTTCCTTCAGGCATATGATATCCTGCAGAGCCAGCAGCTTCTTATCGGAAAGATGGAAGATGGATATGTGAAGGGTTATATTACGATCTCATATCCGGGACTGCTGTTCACATCGATCCCATATGATGCCGGATGGACAGCATATGTCGATGGCGAAAAATATGAGATTGACAAGGTTGGAAATGCATTTATTGCATTGAAGCTTGCCGCGGGTGACCATGTGATCGAATTCAAATATTTTCCACCGGGTCTGAAACTCGGACTGATCCTTACCTTTGCATGCTGGCTGCTGTTTGGCTTCCTGTGTGGAAGAAGACAGTTTCAGAACCGGAAGGTGGAGAACGCATCAGGCAGGAGAAAACGCAGAACACAGAGTGCCGGCATAAATGAAACGGAGTCGGATGCAACAAGTGATCTGCCAGAACCGGACGACCGGAGCCTGTCAGTAGATGAAGCGGTGGAGCAGACAGAACCGGAGACTTTAGATGATGATTATTATAAGCATGTAGATGAGATCCTGAAGGATGTATTTGATGATGATCCAAAATAAAGAACAGGCAGTACAACCATAATGCGTACACTTTTATGAACTGGGAATTGACAGATGTATAACATATATAAAAAACATGGCATGTGGAACCTAGAAATTTGTTTATATCTGCCAGATTCCTGGAGATAGTGTAATCAGATCATTAGTTATATCTAGTAAAAAATATCAAAAAAGGCCTATAGATTTTATGAAAAATCTATAGGTTTTTTTATCATCTCGTTGACCTTAACATTCATTTATAATATAATAACATGTGGAGTCAAAGTATTAGATTCAAAAAAGTAGAAATAGAGGTGCATCAATGGAGAAAATTAAGGAGTTGGGTTGGAAACCGGTCGCAGCAGCCGGTGCGGTACTTGGTCTTCTGGCAGGTATCTTAGGTGTTGCAGGTGTAGGAGTGGGTGCTCTGATCGTTGGAATACTTGCTGCAGTTGTAACATTTGGAGGAGTATTCATCGTCTGTGGTGACGGTACGAGTGGAAGTGGCGGAAAGGGAGATAAATATAAAAAGTTATTTATGAACCTGCCGATCGGTTTTGCACAGGCAAAGATCATAGATGATCCTGTAAATGGTGTCAGTTATCAGATCGTAGATGCAAACGAGATCTTTGGTGAGTATTTCAAGCTGGATGTCAGTGATTACACCGGCAAGAACCTGAAAGAAAGCAAGATCGAGGTTCTTCAGGATATCAACGCCTGGTTTACGGCATATAATAACTCCGGAACAAAAGAAGGAGATCTGATGGATGTTGAGATCACAATGGAATCTCTTCAGAAGGTATTTAACACCGTAATGTATAAGTCAGAAGCAGATTACATTAACATGGTGGTTATTGATATCACAGATCAGAAAGATACAGAGAACAAATTGTCCAAGGCAATTGTTGATGCGAATGCAGCCTATAAGACACAGGCTGAGTTCCTTGCAAATATGAGCCATGAGATCCGTACACCTATCAATGGTATTCTGGGTATGCTCCAGCTTACACTGATGGCTGATGATCTTCAGGCAGATTACAGAGATAACCTTGTAACTGCAAAGAACTGTGCGGATACACTGCTCCGACTGATCAATGATATCCTTGATATCAGTAAGCTGGAAGCAGGAAAGTACAAGATCAAAGAAGAAACATTTGATATCAAACAGGCGATCGAGGAGACGGTTGCTGCTCAGGTACCACTTGCAAATAATAAGGGGTTACAGCTCGACTGTTCATTTGGAAACAATATTCCAAAGCTGGTAAAGGGCGATGGACAGAGAATTCAGCAGGTATTAAACTGCCTGTTATCAAACGCGATCAAGTTTACGTCAGAGGGAAGTGTACGTGTTAAGATCGCATCCATGGATATGGAAGGGGAAAATAAGGTTAAGATCCGTATGGCAGTTGCAGATACCGGTATTGGTATTTCAGAGGCTAACATGAGCAAGCTGTTTATCCGTTTCAGCCAGGTTGATTCTTCTGATACAAGAAGATATGGTGGATCCGGCCTTGGCCTTGTAATCACAAAGCAGATCGTTGAACTGATGGGTGGCAACATTCAGGTTCAGAGTAAGGAAGACATTGGTTCTACGTTCATCGTAGAAGTACCTATGAAGGTTGTAAAGGCATCGGATGATGCATCAGTAGAGATTGAGCAGGAAGAAGAACCGGCTGTATTCTCAATCAATGCACACAGCAAGGCAAGAATCCTTGTAGCTGAGGATGAACCGGTTAATCAGCAGGTAATCGGTAAGTTACTTGGTATGGCAGGCTTCTCTTACGATATTGCAGAGAATGGTCAGAAAGCAGTTGAACTCTTCAAGCAGAAGATTTACGATGCAGCGTTATTTGATGTACAGATGCCTGTTATGGATGGTATCGCAGCTACACAGGAGATCCGTGAGATCGAGCAGAAAGAGAAGAGAAAGAGACTTCCAATTATCGCAGTAACAGCAAGAGCCATGTTTGGTGATAAGGAACGTATTCTTGAGAATAAACTGGATGATTACATAGCAAAACCATATAATCTGAACGATGTTGTTGAGACATTGAACAAATATATTGATGATTAACATAAGGAGGTCATTTGACAATGGCAGGTAATTTTTTTCAGAATGCATTTGAAAAGACAAAGTCATTAGCTAATCAGGCAGTTGACAGCACAAAGTGTGCTGCACAGAAGACAAAGATAAAAGGCAAGATCTCATCTGAGAATTCCAATCTTGACAGAATCTATACAGAGATCGGAAGATATTATTACAACCTGAACAAGGAAGAGGCACCGGAGGAGATCAAGCATCTGTTTGACAGTGCTGCAAAGGGATTAGAGAATATTGCAGCTCTGGAGAAGGAATACAGAGAAGTAGAAGAACAGGAACACCGTATCATGAACAGTGGCAATCAGTATCAGCAGACACCACCACAGGGTATGTATAATCCGCAGATGAACGGAATGCCACCACAGGGTATGTACAATCCACAGATGAATGGAATGCCACCACAAGGCTACAATCCACAGATGAACGGAATGCCGCCACAGGGTATGGCACCACAGATGAACGGAATGCCACCACAGCAGAATCCTGCACCTGCTCCACAGGCAAGGCCTGTACAGGAATCCGTACCTGCAGTTGCACCGACATCCCAGCCGGAAGCGGTTCCGCAGAATGAAGAAGTATCCCAGTAGTGAGTGCATAAGGTCAGAGAAATGCAAAAATCCAGATAAATATCTGCAAAATGCGTATATGACAAAAAGAAGCACAAACTTCAGAAATTACATAAGAATCAGAAAAAGATCTGTTACGGCAGGTCTTTTTTTGTTGCCTGAAAAGGGATAGATAAATGTGTGCAAAACTGACAGATATTAAATGATTGTGTCAAGTTAAGAATGGTAAAAATTAGTTTATTTTCTGCGTATTTACAATGTTTTTTCGGGATGGTAACGTATGGATACGCTGATGGCAGGACATCAGAAAAATGAAAAAAAGGAGAGTGATACAGCGTTTGTTTTTGAGAAGACATTAATGATCCTGTTGGTAAGTGCAGCAGTAGTTCTGGATTTCAAGACATGGAGGATTCCGAACTGGCTGGTATTGATCGGGATGGAAACCGGGATATTCGTGACGATCCAGAGAGAGGGCTGGAGAATGGGAGGCATACAGGTGGTACTTGGTATTGTCCTTCCGATTGCATTGCTGTTCCTTCTGTATCAATTTGGATTCCTGGGAGCCGGAGATATCAAGCTGTTTGCAGCCCTTGGTGCATTTATCGGAATGGAGGTCTGGCGGATCGTTCTGTATTCGTTTCTGTTTGGTGGGGTTTTGTCTTTGCTGTATATGGTAAAGAATGTATGGATCCCATGGCTGAAGCATCGAAGACGAAGACGGCACCGAAGGAATAAGATCCATTTTTCCATGGCAATATTACTGGGATGTCTGTTATATTGCCAATGGGGTTGATATTTGAAGAAAGAAGCTGGGAAAGGAGGAAAAAGTGCGGCAGTTAAAACTTGGCATAGTTGGAATGGAATCAAACTATGTGATCGGGTTGATGAATTACATTAATGCAGATAAAAGAAATCCATTCTTCGCAATGGCATTTTCGACAGAAGAACGATTGGAAAATTATCTGAAGGAGCACACATTAGATGCGCTGTTGTATGAAGAAAGCATGATGCCTGTGATCGTAGGACTTCCAGAAGGAAAAAATATTTGTACGATCAAGCTGGCGGAGCAGGCACCGGATAAGATGGAGAAAGAAGCAATTTACCGGTATCTGAGTGTGGAAGAAATACTGAAACGGGTGTTGCGGATCATAAAAGCGGAGGAGGCAGAAGGAAAATGGGAGTTATTTGCGACTTATGCAGTTATTTCCCCAATCGGCAGGTCGGGTAAGACCAGACTGGCAAAAAGCATCTGCCTGATGGACGAGGTACGTGGTGGGCTGTATATCGGGATGGAAGCATATGGAGAAAGGAAGCAGGAAACTTCGGAGACAGTAACGGATAAGACTTGTGGTATGTCTGAGCTTGCATATTTGATCCGAATACAATCAGGGCAGATTTTTGAATATCTGGATAAAAGTGTGGTTGTGGAAGGAGGGATTAGCATGATCGCGTCACCGGAAGTATATCTGGATATCAGAGAACTGAACCGGTCGGATGTGAGTTGGTTCATAAAGAAGCTGATTGCATATGGACGATACACAACGATCGTATTTGATATTGATGGCAGCGTGCTTGGAGATATTACGATACTTGGTGAGTTCGATCATGTATTTGTTCCGGTTCTGGATGGCGGGTATGCAGAAGAAAAGGTTGCGGCATTTCAAAGATTGTTGGAGAAACAGGAATTACAGAAGGTAGTCATGCGGATGCAGCAGGTCGTTGTACCGGATCATGCATATGACAGTGCGGAGATGATGCAATTGGCGGGAAGGCTGGTGGGGATATAAGCCCAGAGGACAGAAAGAAATTAAAAGAGCACGTTCTGGAAGAACTGGATATGTCTCAGGAGATCATAGATGAGAAGGTTCTGGAACTGATCGACCGATCGCTTCTGGAACATCCGGATATCGGATATGTCAGTCTGGAAGGACGGATTCGGTTGAGAAGGGAATTGTTCAATGCGGTCAGACGGATGGATGTGCTATCAGATTTGTTAGAGGATGACAGCATAACGGAGATCATGATCAATGGGTACGATCAGATCTTTGTAGAGAAAGATGGACGTATTCAGTCCTTTTCCCAGAGCTTTGAGAGCGAAGATCGTCTGGCATCGATTATTCAGCAGATCGTAGCCGGATGTAACCGCTTAGTGAACGAAGCAGTCCCGATCGTAGATGCCAGACTGCCGGATGGTTCCAGAGTGAATGTAGTGCTGCCACCGGTCGCCCTTGATGGACCGACCATGACGATCCGTAAGTTCCCAAAAGAGAAAATGACGATGGAAAGGCTGATTGAACTTGGGGCTTTAGATGAGGAAGCTGCCGGATTCCTGAAGCTGCTGGTAAAGGCAAGATACAACATATTTGTATCAGGAGGAACGGGAGCAGGAAAGACGACATTCTTGAATGCGCTGTCGGATTATATACCAAAGACCGAACGGATCATCACGATCGAGGATTCGGCAGAACTGCAGCTGCGTGATGTGGAGAATCTGGTACGGATGGAAACCAGAAATTCCAATGTGGAAGGCGAAAATGCGATCACGATACGGGATTTGATCAAGGCAAGTCTTCGTATGCGGCCGGACCGGGTGATCGTAGGTGAAGTCCGGGATTCGGCAGCGATCGATATGCTGACAGCAATGAATACCGGGCATGATGGAAGTCTTTCGACCGGCCATGCAAACTCAGCATATGACATGATCACAAGGCTGGAATCTATGGTGCTGATGGGAATAGAACTTCCGATGGAAGCTGTTAGGCGGCAGATTGCTTCGGCTGTGGATATTATCATTCATCTGGGAAGACTCCGGGATGGATCCAGAAAGGTAACAGAGATTTGTGAAGTAACAGGAATAGAGAATGGACAGGTTCAGTTGATGTCACTTTATGAATTTGAAGAACAGGCAGAGAAAGGCAGGAAAACCGTTCAGGGACATTTGAAAAAGAAGGCAGCTTTGCAGAACAAGGAGAAATTGAAACGGGCAGGGCTGGAATAGGAAAGGAGGGGCCAGGATGTGAAAACAGATTATACACGATACCGGTTATCTTTGATGGAAAACATTGTTTTTGGAATGGGATATCTGGTTGCGGCAGCAGTGGTATGCATTATATTTTATGATTCATTTCTTCCGCTGATTCTGATGCTGCCCGCGGGTGTATATGTGCGAAGGTTGTTTGAAGAATACAAAAGGAAGAGGAGGCAGCAGGAATTATATTTTCAGTTTAAGGATATGGTGCAGGCACTTGCCGCCAGTCTCAGTGTCGGATATTCATTTGAGAATGCTTTTATAGCAGCACATGAGGAGCTGACACGGACATACGGAAAAGATGCGCTGATCGTCCGGGAGCTTGTAGTGATCATGCATGAGATCCGCTTACATAAGAACATAGAAGATGTTCTTGCGGATTTTGGAGAACGCTCCGGTATTCGCGAGATCCATAATTTTTCCCAATTGGTTGCTGTGGCAAAAAGGACAGGCGGCAATATGGTACAGATCATGAAAACGACTGCGGCTGGAATTGCCCGAAAGGTAGAAGTGGAAATGGAGATTGCGACTATGATCGCAGCAAAACGGTATGAACAGCGGATCATGCTGGTCATTCCTTTTCTGATCATTGGATATCTTCGTATGGTGAACCAGAGTTATATCTGTATTTTATATGAAGGAGTGGCAGGTCGGATCGTGATGACATTATGTCTGCTGGCAGGAATTATTTCATATTTCTGGAGCAGAAAACTGATCAATATTGGAGTGTGATGGATGAAGAGAGAATTAAAAAGACCGGTTGGCAGCTTTCTGTACCGGAAGATACATAGGTTTTTGAATATGAGAACGATCCGGGAACGGATGCGAAAGATCCATGTTGTACCGGAGGATGAACTCACTCGGTTATGTGAGGAATATTGTAGCCGAATCCTGTCGAACAGTCTGCTGGTATTTTTTGGAACATTGGTCTTATCCGTTGGTCTGGCAGTATATACGAATCGGACAAAGGCTTCGATTGTATTGAACAGGGAATCCTACGGTGGAGATGAAACAGTCACGCAGTTGGAAACAGAGATCAATGGTGAAAAGCAGATGATATCTGTGGATGTGCTTCCGTTGACCTATGATGCGGAGAGCATAGAAGAGGCTTTTGATAAAGGATTTGCTTACATTGATTCCGTATATCTGGGAACAAACGAGAATGCAGATCATATTACGGAGGATCTGGAGCTGATCGATTCTGTTGATGAACTGGGACTCCGGGTTTCATGGGAGATTGAAGATGAAAGCGATATTGTTGATTACCGAGGCGAGATCATTGATCATCGGCTGGATGAACCGGTTCTTGTAAATCTGGTGGCAACTCTGTCTTATGAAGATTTTTCGGCATCCAGAAACTATCCTGTAAAGGTTGCAGGCAGGGAAAAGAATGAGACGGAAAAGGCAATAGAGACGATTCAGGAGGCGTTAGATATGCTACAGCGTAAGTCAGATACTTCATCATTGGTTCTTCCGGAGACAGTTGCGGGATATCATCTGCAGCATACCGGTACGATGCGGCTTCCGGTACTGGTATTTGTTCTTGGAGGGATATTCAGTATTTTGCTCGTCTATAAAGAATATTCGGATATACGGACGAAGGAGAAAAAGAGAAATGAGGAGCTGCTTATGGCGTACCCATCTTTTGTGGATCTGATGAGCCTTTATATGGGAGCCGGATTAACGGTGAAGGGGTCTCTGAGCAGAGCTGTGGTGCAAAGTGACAGTCCGGTTCTGGCAGAGGAGCTGAATTATACATTGAATGAGATACAGTCGGGAATTCCGGAAACAGAAGGCTATTACCGGCTGAGCAACCGACTGGCCCTTCCGGTTTATCAGAAGATATTTACTCTTTTGTCACAGAATATCAAAAAAGGGACAAGGGATATCCTGAATCTGTTGGCAGAAGAAGAGGCTGCTGCATTGCAGTTAAAAAAGGAGCTGGCAAAACGAAAAGGAGAAGAGGCGGGAACAAAGCTTTTATTTCCGATGATTCTTCAGTTAGGAATTGTAATGATCATAGTGATAGCCCCGGCATTGCTGGGATTTTAAAAGAACAAAAAGAAGGAGGAAACGGCAGTGGAATAGTCATTGCTGACAATAAAGAGTATGAGAAATGTGAAGAATTTTTTATTAGATGAAAGTGGAATGGGAGTTGTAGAGATCCTTTTGATCACAGTTGTATTGATCGCCATGGTACTTATCTTTCAGGAGAAGATTACAAGTCTTGTGAACAAGATCTGGACCTCGATCGGTAAGAGTGCGAAGAAGATTTATTAGTAAGGAGACTCTGCAGATTTGAAAAATAACGGACAGATTACAGTATTTTTAAGTCTGGTGCTGGTCAGCCTGCTGGGATTATTTCTGGCAGCAGTTGAGATTACAGGAATCTACATGAACAGGGCACGGGTGGCAGAAGCTGCCCGTGGTGCATCCCTCCATATACAGGCAGAGTACCAGTCCCGGATATTTGATCGGTATCACCTGTTATTACTGGATAAAAGCTATATGGGTTATGGTGAAGGTATGCTGGAGGAACGGGTATCTGATTATATGGACTATACACTCTCCGGCTATGGATTTGCTGTAGAGGATGCCTGCCTGACAGATGTGAGAACGGTGGTTGCTGATGATTGCTATGACTTAAAAAAACAGATAGAGGAATATATGACGCTGTATTTGGAAACAAAGGCACTGGAAACGATAAGCGAAGATCTGGCATATGACAATGCGGATGCCGAAGAGGTAGCAGAGGAGATACGGAATGGAAAGAGCGAGGAAACAGAACAGGAAGGTAACTGGCAGGGAGAGGATCCCAGAAAACTGTTGGAACAGGAGCTTGGGATCGGATTGCTACAGCTCGTTCTTCCATCCGGAAAATCTGTATCACAAACGAAAGTATCCATGCAGGATGTACCATCGACTGCATGTGGAAAGGAAAATGTTCAGGAGAGCATGGACACTTCTTTTTCGGATATTGACCGGTTGGAAGCAGAGCTTGGAAAGGTTCGTGGGACAGGAAAATCGGAATTAGGCACGGATATCAATGGGATTCTTTACGCGATGGAGTGCTTTAAAAATGTTACGGACGCGGAGCTGGATAACTGCGTATTCCAGTGTGAAGTGGAATATCTGATCGCAGGGAAGGACAATGACTATGATAATCTGACCTGTGTTGTAAACCAGATCATACTTCACAGACTTCCGGTTAATATGGCGGTACTGTTATCGGATGCAGAGAAAATGGCGGAAATAAGCAGTATGGCAGCGACACTTGCACTTGTACCGGGCATTACATATGGAGCAGCAAAATATCTGCTTGCAGCCTGTTTTTCCTAT
>OGCO01004564.1_pt1 | contig 14628 bp, 9 predicted proteins | sample 1570171 | NCBI WGS metagenome assembly OGCO01 (sample SAMEA4370583, study PRJEB24528) | human gut metagenome | reverse complement strand
GAGATCAAGGAGCAGTTGGCCTACCGAGAAGCCAATCAAGAGAAAGTCGCCCAGTTCCACCCCACCCGTTCCCTTGGCGAGCGTACCAAAGTACTGCTGGACGAGGATGCGGGCAAGTTTATGGTCACCTCTGCCCGAGACTGGAGACAAGCCAATCCGGATGTGTTGGATTTCGCTGACGTCACTGGCTGCCGTCTGGACATCGACGAAACGCGGGATGAATTGACTTACGAAGATGCCGATGGCAAGGATCAGCACTACAATCCCCCGCGTTATGAATACTCCTATGACTTCTACATCGACATCTCCGTCAATCACCCGTACTTTGACCAGATCCGCTTCCAGCTGAATCGTCAGGACATCACCGTGAGCCCTCAGACCAGCTCCAGCATCTCCATCGCCGGTGTTTCTCTGGGCGGCGGCGCCACCCTGAATCCGGACAACAATCCGGAATACCGCAGCTGTAAGCAGCTGGGAGAAGAAATCTGCGCAGCACTAACGCAGGTTCGGGAAGCTGTGCGGGAGAACATTGAAGCCGCCAACGCTCCCAAGCAGGCCGTCACCTGCCCCTTCTGCGGCGCTACCACTACCCCCGACGCCAACGGCTGCTGCGAATACTGCGGAGGAGCGGTAAAAGGGTGATCCAATCCACACATATCATAAAGGGCTTGCCATCCAAACAGATGGCAAGCCTTTTTATCTGTGTCATTTCTTGACAGAATCTGCAATTTCTCTTACAATAAGTAGCGAAAGGGACAACCAGCTCCACCGACGGAAAGGAGTGCCTATGGCCGAAAAAATCATTCTGTTTTTAAGTGACTTGAAACCCAATGCTCGCCCCGCCTCGTACACCTTCCAGGGAGAACCGGACACCGAAACGGTCTCTGGGACCCAGACCAACGAAGCACCGGTGAAGTGGCTGCTGCGGAAGCACCCAGGCATTTCCCAGGTAATCTGCTTTTGTTCCACGAAGAGCCAGAACCCTGTCACCCTGACCCTTCCCAACGGTACCGCGCGGACTGCGGACCAGAGCGCTCTGGAGCACTTTTCCGAACACATCGAGGCCTTCTCCAAGGACAACCCAGTGCAATTGGTGCCCCTTGACTACAACCCCAGCAAATCGCTGGAGCAGGATCTGCTGCCGGATCTGATGAAGCACATCACTTCCAACGACAGCATCTATCTGGATCTGACCGGTGGGATGCGCAACGACAATCTGAATCTGTTCCTGCTCAGCCGGGTGCTGAACTACACGGGCGTAGTAGTGAAAGGTGCTGTGTATAGCAACTTCGAGACCAAGCAGGTGGAGGATATGACTCATCTGATCCACACCTTCGACCTGGTGGAGGGGGTTCAGGACTTCACTTCCTTCGGCAACGTCAAGAAGCTCCGCGCTTATTATGGCGAGCCGGCCAAGGATGCAGATGTAGAGAAGCTGCTCAAGTCTATGGAGACCCTCATCCAAAACATCACGCTGTGTCGCAGCACCACCATTGACAGCAACCTGAAGACGTTCAGTAAGGCGCTGAACAAGGCCAAACACTGTGGTGACCCGCTGCTGGAACAGTTGCTGCCTACCTTCCGTCAAAAATATTGTAAGGGGACGGAAAATACCATGACCACCCCGGAGTTGATCGCATGGTGCCTGGACAGCGACATGGTGCAGCAGGCACTGACCCTGTATACGGAACGGATCCCGGCGTACCTGCGGGAGATGAAATACCTGACCATCGGCACTTTGGAAGAGAAGGCACAAGAGAAGGTCGATCGCGCCGTAAAGGACAGCCACCAGGACGAGACGACGGTGATCTTTGACAAGGACTTGCTCCTCCGGGGCTTCTCCCTCAGTCTCCCGACCTACAGCAAGGTGCCCTATGTGAAGACCATCGAACGCCTGGACGACGCGCTGAAAGGGACTCCGTACCGGTTGAACGTGCCCACCGAGCGGATGCAGCACATTTTGCGGGACTACATCTATCTGAAAATGGTGCGCAACATGATCAACCACGCCAACGACCACAACGCAGAAGGCCGCAGATCCCAGGAATCCTACCTGGTGGAACACGGCTACCCACCCATCGACAAGATCTCCGTCGCCGACATCCGCAAGACCCTCACCACCGCCCTCCAGCGCCTGACAGACGCATAAGCGGCGGGGCACAAGTTCATATAGACGGCAAAACGCCAACCTCTGAAGAGGTTGGCGTTTTTGTTTGGTACCTGATTAGGTAAGGTGCAATGGCACGTTCCGTAAGGCCAGCGTTGCAACTATGTGGTAACAATCCCCTAATACGGGTAAGGTGCAATAATTGTTGAAACTGCATTAGGACAGATTAGCAGAAGTAACAATCCCCTAATACGGGTAAGGTGCAATGTACATATGGGCGTATATACATATGTAGTCGGTGTAACAATCCCCTAATACGGGTAAGGTGCAATGGCAAATCTGCCGCAATTACTTCGCATTATACCAGAATTCCGTCTTTTTGTCAATCTCTCCCACGTTTTTTCTAAAAAAGATGCGCAAACCGTCCCTCCGGTTCGCACCAAAGCGACAATCTTTCCCACTCTGTAAACCAGGAGTGTCTTGACTCTCCCCTGCCCTGTGGTATACTTTTCCTATCCCTTCCACACGAGCCAGAGGAGAATGACCATGCTGTTCACCCTACACTTCCGCACCAACCAGCTGACCCTGCCCCTGGGCTATCACGTCAAAATCCAGGGTCTGATCTACAACCTCACCCGCAGCCTCCCCGACTACGGCACCTTTTTGCACGACGCCGGCTATGGAGAGACCAGCAGGCGGTTCAAGCTGTTCTGTTTCAGCGACCTGACCGGCCCCCATCAGCTCCGCGGCAGGCAGATCATTTTCCCCCACCATGTCTCCCTCCAGCTGCGCACGGCTGACCCTCAGATGGGTGCGCTGCTGGAACAGGTGCTGGTGCCGGAGCAGCCTTATGAGCTGGGACATCAGACCATTTGGCTGGAGGGGGTAGAGGTGACCCAACTACAGCTGAACACCAACCGGGTCAAGCTGCGCATGGCCTCTCCCATCACCGTCTACTCCCCTCTCCCCGACGGGAAGACCCTCTATTACAACCCCCTGGACCGGGAATTCTCCACCGGTGTCAACGATAACTACCACCGGAAATGGTACTCCGCCACCGGCACCGAGGCGCCAGGGGATGTGGAACTGATCGCCCTCTCCATCGGTCAGCGAGACAAGTGCGTGACCCAGCTCAAGGGCACCTGGGTGAACGCCTGGTACGGCACCTATCTGCTGAAGGGCGATCCACAAGCCATCCGATTTCTCTATCACACCGGCCTGGGCTCGAAAAACTCCATGGGGTTCGGACTGTTCGACATCGTAACCTAAATGCAAAAGCGGACGCAAGCAACCAGCTTTGCGTCCGCTCTTTTTCATAGCAACGGCTTCACCTTCGCGTTCCACACCGTCAAAACCCGCTCCACGTCCCCGGTCATGGTCCCGGCAAAGTGCAGCTCTCCGGCGGCGTCCACTGCGCCGACGCCGGCGGCGTTGCAGGCCAGCTCCATCAGCTCCGTCCACTGGGCAGCGCCCGAACGTCCCTTGTCCAGGAACGCCTTGCAGGCACCGGCCATCAGCAGCCTTCCGTCCTGGGTCAGCCCGTACACATAAGCGCTGTCACAGGCCACGGACAGGATGTTCTGCCACTGCTCCGCCGCTTTTCTGGGGTCGTTTGGTTTGCCGGCGAAGGACACGGTGCCGTCCTGGTGCAGTGCCGCCACGCAGTCCCGTGCCGCGGTGAGGTAGGTCACGTTCTGCCAAGCCACCGCCGCTTCCCCAGCGCCCGCCGGCAGGGTGCCGGCCAGGCGGACGGTGCCGTTTGTGGTCAAACCCACCACGTGGCGGGTTCCGCAGGCCAGGGTCTGGATGTCCGTCCACTCCCGCACTGCCGGGTCCGCCGGTGCGCCCTGTACCAGGACAGTGCCGGTCTTGGTGACGCCATAGGTGCAGTTGGGGGCGGCCAGGGCGAACTGGATGTCCCGCCACTGGTCGGTGTCCCGCTGGCCATAGCTGTTGTCCTCTCCCACCACCTTCACGGTGCCGTCAGCATAGACCACCGCGTCATTGCGCTCGCTGGGACTGAACTGCACCACGTTCTGCTCCGTCAGAAGCTGTCCGTTGGTAGAGACCAGGTAGAGGGTGTGCTCCTGGGGCACAAGGAGAGCCACGCCGTGGCCGCTCACACTCAGGCGGTGGGCATGGGCCAACTCCGCCCGCTGTTTGGCCTGCCAGGTTGCTTTGGCGGCTTGGACTGCCTTCTGCCACTGGGCCATGCTCTCTGGGCCGGCAAAGGATTGCAGATAAGCGTTCTGGAATCCGCAATGGGCGCAGTCATATTCTGAGAGCGCAACCGCTCCCTTCGGTCTGCCGCACACAGGGCAGACCGAAGCCAATTTGATGCTCATGCGTTGTCCCCCTTCTCCTGTTCTGTTTCTGCCTGGGTGACGACTCGTTCCCAGATGTATTTCACCGGCAGCACGTAGTTGATCTCCTCCAGAAAGTGCTCATCCCCAGAGGTCTGGGAGCCGCAGAGGATGCCGATGATGGTGCCGTCCTTCTTAGAGAAGACCGGGCCGCCGGAGCAGCCCTTCTTGGCCTCCATGTTGGTGTTGATGCGCTCCAAGCCGTTCTTGATCTGGGTGGAGGAGATGTAGCCCTGGAACAGGCTGGGCTGCAGCTCGTTCAGGTCGTCGCTGAGCTTCCCACCGAAGGGATAGCCCCAATGGTAGATGGACTCACCGGTCTGGGTGGGCTGGGACAGAGGACGCAGGGGCAGGGTGGGATAGTCCCCGTCCGCCATCTTCAAGATGGCCGCATCCAGCTCGCTGTTCGCCCACACCACCTCTGCCGGGTTCCACAGGGTGCGCTGCCCGTTGTCCACCTTCAGACGCACCAGAATATCGGTGCAGCCCTCGATGACGTGGTGGCAGGTCAAGATGTGACCATCCTTGGTGAGGATGGAACCGCTGCCGCTGCTGACACTGCGGTCATTCTTGGCGCGGATATAGACCACACTGGCCACCTGGTTCAGGTAGCGATCCTCCCAGTCCCCTTCGCCCTCCGGCACAGCCAATTTGCTGGCCGGCAGGGTGAAGGCGGCTTTGGCCTGCTTGGGACTGGGTGCAGCCGGCTCTTCTGCCTCCTCCTCGTCGGACAAGTACCCACGGTACTGCTCCGGCAGGTGACGCAGGGCGTAGACCCGCTGTCCATCCTGAAGCTCCGGATCCCGTGCCCACAGCTTGCGCATCCGAACCTCCAGCTTTTCCGCCTCCCGTCCGTTGGCCCAGTTTTTGATCCCGGCGTCGATCATGTTCTCAAACAGCGGCTCCAGCACCTCTTGCAGGTCCTCAGCCAGGACGAATTTCTTCTTCCGGCACTTCTGGAGGAAGATCCGACACAGCTCCTCCGCTGTGTAATCTCGGAGCAGGAAATCCTTTTCAAACCGGCTCTCGAACCCCGGATTGGAGTCCAGGAACACCTTCATAGGCTTAGGGTACCCGGCGGCGATGACCGCAAACTCCCCATTCCGGTCGCTCATCTGCTCCAACAGGGTGTCGATGGCCTCCTGGCCAAAGTCGTCGCCGCTGCTGCCTCCTCGTTTCAGGGTATAGGCTTCGTCGATGAACAGCACGCCGCCCATGGCGCGGTCAATGCACCGTTTGGTCTTTGCAGCGGTCTGTCCCATATACTCTGCCACCAGGTCGGCACGGGTCACCTTTACCGTGTGCCCCCGAGAGAGCAGGCCGATCTCTTTGTAAACCTTACCGATCAGCTTCGCCACGGTGGTCTTACCGGTGCCGGGGTTGCCCCGAAGCACCCAGTGGAAGTTCAGTTCATCCATCAGATCCTCCATTTCGGGACGTGTGCTGATCTGTCCCAGGGACAGCAGATCCTCCAGTTCCCCCTTCACCTCATCAAAGCCAATGAGCTGCTGGATCTCCTCCACCGCGCTGCGTGGCTTTTCCGCTGTTTGGGGCGTGCCCTTGAGATAGCGGGTGAACTTCTTGGGCACATGCTCCTCTGTGAGCAGGATCTTCTTTCCGTCCTCCGTCTCTCGGAATTCCGGATGATCCTCCCATTCGTGGAGCATCTCCCGCAGCAGGTTCTCCGCCTCCCGACCGTTGCCCCAATCCCGCAGCTTGCTTTCCCGCTGCTTCTGATTGGCGAAAAGCTGTTCCAGCTTCTCATCCAAAGAAGGTGCCAGCTCCGCCTTCTGTTCCTGACACATATGACGGAAGATCTTTGCCAGCTCTGCCGGCGTGTAGTCCTCCAGGACGAATTTCTTCATCCGGCTGGCAAGGCCCGCATTGGATTTCAGAAAGTCCTCCATGTCATCCGGGTAACCGGCGCAGATGACGGCGAACTCGCCCTTGTAATCCTCCATGGCCTCCACCAGCTCCCCAATGGCCTCTTGGCCATAACCGCTGCCGTTGCCCTCCACCTTGGTCAGGGTATAGGCTTCGTCAATGAACAGCACGCCGCCCATGGCGCGGTCGATCGCCCGCCGAGTCTTTTGGGCGGTCTGCCCCATGTATTCCCCCACCAGGTCGGAGCGGGTGACCTTATTGGTATGTCCTTTGGGCAGGATGCCGCACTCCCGATAGACCTGGCCGATGAGCTTGGCGATCATGGTCTTGCCGGTGCCGGGGTTGCCCTCCAGCACCCAATGGAGCCGTTCCGGCATACGAACCACGCCCAGTTCCTCCGCCTGGGCAGAACGCTTGGCTTTGAGCAGCTTGCGCAGCTCCGCCTTGATGGGTTCATAGCCCACCAGGTCATCCAGCTTTTCCGCTGCCGTCCGAGTGTCCGGCTGGGGCAGGGGCTGCTTGGTGAAGCGCACCAGCTCTGGGGGGATGTCCGCGCCGGTGAGCTGCTGTTTCAGTTCTCTGGGGAAATCCTCGCCGTACTGGCAGATGAGCCGGTCGGTCTGAGCGTCCAGGGAGTCGGGCAGGAACTCGGTGCGAACGTAGCGGGCGTTGCCGAAGGTCTTTTCCTTGCCGTGGAGCTCCACATAGCGGGTCAAGGCGCGCAGGGCGTACTCCTGATAATCCGCGTCCGCCTGGATGCCCTTCTCTGCCAGCATGGCCAGCAGGATGGCCTGCAATTCAGCGCCGGAGTAGTTGTCAAAGTGTACAATCTCGGTGAACCGGCTCTGGAAGCCGGAATTGTACTTCAGAAAGTCGTCCATGTCGTCCTCGTAGCCCGCCACGATGACGCAGAGATTGTTGCGATTGTTCTCCATAAAGGGCAGCAGCGCATCCAGGATAGGACGGCCACGGCCGGTGGTGTCGGTGGTCAACTGATAGGCCTCGTCGATGAACAGCACCCCATCCAGGGCGTGCTTCACCGTCTCATAGAAGTCCCCCCGGTGCTCCTCGTTGAACACCTGGGACATCAATTCCGAGGCGGTGAACTCTACCAGGTGCCCCCGTTTCAGCATCCCCAGGTTGCGCAGGATCTGACCCATGTACCGTGCCACAGTGGTCTTGCCGGTGCCCGGGTTGCCGGTGAACAGGTAGTGTCCCGGTTCCTTCTGGTCCCCTGCCAGCATCCGCCGGCGGAGCCGCTCTACGGTGGCCTTCACGCCACTGAGACCGGTCAGGCTGTTCAGTCGGTTCAGCGCTTCCGCCCGCATCTCGGCCACCGGTTTGAGGTTGTTGGACAGGGCTTCCGGAATGTGGCGGGGTTCCAGGAGGGCGTGGGTGTGGCCGTGCTCGTCGGTCACCGACTGGGCGTCCGGGTCCCGCTTCCAATTCCGCATCATGTCATCCAGCAGGTTCACTGCCTCTCTGGCGTTGTTCCACTCTGTGCCCGCCAGGTTCACCCAGTTCTCGCAGAAGTTGGGCAGTGCCGCCTGGAGCTCGTCAGAGAGGATGGCATCGTTCTTCCGGGCGTGGAAGGCCACGATCTGTTCCATCTCCGCCGGGGTGTAATCGTTGATGTGCAGGTGGCGGAACCGACCGGCCAGACCGGGGTTGGATTTCTCAAACAGCTCCATCTCTCTGGGGTAGCCTGCCGCCACCACGATGAACTTGCCCTTGTACTGATCCATCAGCTTCACCAAGGTGTCAATGACCTCCTGGCCAAAGTCGTTGCCGCTGTTGCGATTGCGCTTGAGGGTATAGGCTTCGTCAATGAACAGCACGCCGCCCATGGCCTCCTGCACCTTCTGCCGTGTCCACAGGGCGCTCTCACCCACGTGGTTGCTCACCAGCTGGGAACGGTCGGTCTCCACTACGTGTCCGGTCTCCAGGTAGCCCATCTCGTAGAACAGCTGTCCGATGAGGTGAGCGGTGGTGGTCTTGCCGGTGCCGGGGTTGCCGGTGAGGAGGAAGTGGATCATCTCCTCCTTGGGCTTGGGACGGGGCAGGTCAGGCTGGAGGCGGGAGGCGGTCAGGTAGGACAGTGCCGCTGTCTGGTCTGGGGTGCCTACGTCGTACTGTCCCAGGGCGTCCTTCAGGGACTGCATCCCGATGAGCGCCGCCAGCTGCTCCTTGGCCGGGGTGGGCTGTTCCACCCCCACCAGTTCATAGCAGGCCGCCGGGGTCAGAGGATGCTGGGTGCCAAAATCCCGCAGGTGGACGTACAGTTCCTTGATGCGCACCTGCTGCTCGCTCAGCGCCATGGCCTGACGCAGTGCCTGGGCGTTGGCGTTCAGATTCCGGATAGACATCTGCAAGCCGTGGCGCACCCGCAGGTAGGTGAGCAGGTTGCGGCCATGTTGGGGCAGCCGATGCGGATGTCGTTGACGTTCTTGCCCTGAGGGTCGAACTGGGTGACCCGGTAGACGTTGCCCAAGCTCTCGTCGGTGTACAGGAACACCATGATGTTCTCGTTCTCCGTGCCCATCCGCTCGTAGCCGGCGGTGAGGGCGTGCATGGGGTCATCGCCAAACTCCCTCAGGAAGGCGTCCGGGTCGTTGATGACCACTGCCGTCTTGATGCTGGCGTCATACATGTAGGCGTCCATCTGGCGCTTGACGAAGGTGTTGTTCACCATCCCCAGGTGCAGCGACCCCTCTCCCATCCGGCGGATGCCGATGCCGGAGGCGGCGCCGGGCGTCCACGTTCCATCGGTCTGCTCCGGCTGGTCGGGAACGACTTCTGCCTGGGGCTGCGTGACTTCTTCCGCCGCCACGGGCGCTTTCTTGCCCAGCTTGCCCCGTTTCAGGCCGCCCTTCCGACGGGTGGGCACAGCGCCTTCCGGTGCGGGAGCCGTCCCTTTGCCCGCGCCACCCCGCACCCGCAGGAGGGCGAAGGATTCGTCATCGTAGCAGTAGAGCTTCTGATCCTTGTCGTAAAAGACCACCCGCTCATAGCCGCTGCGCTTCAGCTCCAGCTGGGTCAGCTGCTCGATATTCAGCTTTAGACCGCCATCGGTGTAGAACTCATCTGCGGTACAGCCGTGGATGAAGAACAGGTGCCGCCAGGCGTTTTCCGGTGTAAAGTAGTTTGCTCCCATGATGGTTCTCCTCTGTTGTCAGGGTCTGGTCTTCCGTCCGATGCGAGCGGTGACGTCTGTGGCCTGCACCGCACCCTCCGGCGGGGTGGCACGGGCGGACTCCTTCCCGGCAGCCACCGCAGCGATGTCGCCCACACGAGCCACCTCCTGAGCCGTCCCGTCCCCGTACCGTCTGGCGCAGGGGAACGCACAGCCCTCCACGCCAGCACCCCGGAGCTTTTCCGCCACCTCGTTGACCATGCGATCCCGGGTGATGGGGTTGTTGTCTGCGTTGCCCACGATGAGCTCCACGTGGTTGGTGACCACGCCAGCCTCGTCAGGCAACGGGGTGATGACCACCGCCACCTGATCCCTGGTGACCGGGTTCTGGAAGATGGCGTGGTACTCCTCTCGATTCTCCTCGCTGAAGAAGTCCCCGTCGGAGTCGATCATCTCATAGTTTTCGTCCAGGATGTGTCCGATCTTAGCAGCTGTCTCAAAGCGGGACAGAGACATGGCCACATTGATATGAGCGGCGTTCTCCACCAATGCCAGCTCCTCCTGCAAGCCACGGATCTGTTCCACCCGCTCCTGCAGCTCCGTGGTGGTAGCGTTGTCCAGCTGGGTCAGCTGCTGGCGCAGCTGGTTGATGCGCTCCTGGGTGATGGACAGCTGGCCATAGGTCCAGTAGTCGATGCCGCTGTCCTCTTCCACCTGCTCGCCGTCCATGGGGATGGTGTACACCCGGTGCTGAGCGGCGTCCAGGCTGTCCAGCAGCTGGGCTTCTCTGGTCTTGACGGCGTTGAACCAGTAGTTCCACTCCAATTCCGCTGCCGCCAGATCCTCCTTGCTGTCCAAGGCGTCAAAGAAGGCGTCCCGGCCAGCGGTGATGGCGGACTGGTACTGTCCGCCCTGGATGTCCTCCTGTGCTTGCCGGATCTTCCGCTCCAGGACGGTCATCCGCCGGCGATCCAGCAGCTGCGGCCGGAAGCTCTCCCGAAGCTGGCGCACCAGCCGTTCCGCCTCCTGGCTCCAATACACGGCCAGCTCCCGCTGCCCCTGCTCTCGTTCGGTGATCTGCTGCGCCAGGGCATTGACCTTCTGATCTACCTGGCTGAGCTGGCCTTCCCATTTGCTGTTGAGCTGCGCCAGCTCCGCCTGATGCTCTGTCCGCTGCTGGCGGAGCTTTGCATCGGTCTCCGTCCGCAGCTGGGCAAGACCGGTGCGCAGCTCGGCACGGCTTTGGTGGATCTCCTCCCGCAGTCCCTGGCGCTCGCTCTGGAACTGGCTCTGGAGCTGCTGCATCTGGGCGGCGTGCTGGGTCTGCATGGCACGGATTTTCTCGCTCTGGAGCCGTTCCTTCTCCTTCACCTCTGCATCCAGTGCCTGGAGGGCGGCGGTGTGGGCGGCACGCTCCTGCTGCTGCAACTGACGCATCTGCACTGCCATGCGCTCGTTCTCCAACTGCTGCTGCCGACGCACCAGCTCCATCTCCCGCTCCAAGCGGCGGTTCTGGCTGCTCAGGCGGTTGTTGTCACTTCTCATGCTGGAGATGCTATTTCTCAAGATGCGGATCTGACGCTGTTCAGGGGTTTCCGTATAACTCATATCTTAAATCCTCCATACATTTAAAAAGATGTGTGTGCAAACCGTTCCAGCACGTCCTTTGTGGGCACGCCCACCATGCTGATCCTGTCTTCCTTCCAGAAGAACTCCACCTTCGCCGGCTCCGAACCGTAGTGCCCCACCCAGTCCCGATAGCGGTCGGTCAAGGGGATAGCGTTCTGGTTGGAGGAGCCGCGGAGGTTCTTTCCGTCGTTCAATGCTTCGACATACGCGCCGTCCACCAGCAGGTCGCACTGCGCCAGCAGTGCCTGTACCCACGGGTCGTCGCTGGCCTGTAATTCTGCCAGGGTGTTGCCGGTGTAGATGATGACGCCGATGTCCCGTTCCCGGCGCACCTGTCCGATGACCTCGCACAGGGCTTCCGCCTGCAAGAAGGGCTCACCGCCGCTGATGGTTAATCCCGTCCGGCCGGAGCGCAGGATGTCCTGAGCCACCTGGGCTGTCTCCATCCACTTGCCGCCCTCTCTGGGCTGGCTCTGAGGGGTCATGCAGCCAGGACAGCGGCGGAGGCAGCCCTGCACCCAAAGTCCGTAACGCACCCCCGGCCCCAGGACAGTCACGCCGTCTTGGATGTTGTGCAGCTGTAGTTTCATCTCAGTTCCCCGCCCGTCTCCGGGCATCTACTTTGCGCTGGAGGGCTTCCACGTCGGCGAGCACATTGCCCAGGATGCGGTCGTAATCTGCCATCAGGGTCGCGCTCTGCTGATTCCGCTCTGCCATTGCCTGGGTGAAGCTGGCCATGTCCACAAAGCCTTCCGCCTCCATGCCCTTCTGGATGCGTTCCAGTTCGGCGTAGTAGGCCACCATCTCCTGATAGCTCTCCTTGGCGGCAGCCACCGCCTGAAGCAGGGCGTCCAAGTCCGGTTCAAACTGCTCCTTCTGACGCTGGAGGCTGTCTCGCTCGGTCTTCAAGGCTTCGGTCTTGCTCTGGAGGTCGCTCACCTCCTGGGTAAGCTGGTCTTTCTGGGCTTCTGTCGCCTGGTGCTCGGCTTGGGCGCTGTCCAGCTGGGCTTTCAGCTGGGTCACCGCCTGTTCTGTCTCTGCCTGCTGGTGCTGGGTCTGGGTCAGCTGGTCTTCCAACGCCTTGCGCTCCTGCTGGAGCTGTGTCGCCTTGGTCATCTGCTCCTGGAGCAGGGTCTTGTAGTTCTGACTCAGATATCCCTGTCCAAACTGGCTGAACCGGTTGACGCCGCCGGCCAACCCTAAGTAACCGGCATAGATCTGGTCGAACTCCTGGTTGGTAAAGGCGGCGGGCATATTCTGTTCTGCCGTCCGGAGGAGGGCGGAACAAGTGGTCAGCAGGCCGGCTACCAAGGCCACGTCGCTGTTCTCAGAGACCAAGAGGCTGGCCTGTCCCTCCAGCTGTCTCTTTAATTGTTTCTTTTCTCTGGAATCCATGGTCTGTTCCTCTCTATCTAAACTCGCCTCACGTCAACTGCTGGGTAAACACCCGGGTAGGCATCCGGCTGCACCGAATGCTGAGGGTCACCCCACTGCCGTCCCCACCGGCGGCCAGGTCGATCAGGTCGCTGTCCATAGGCGCCATGGCGTAGGGCAGCGTCACGGTGCGGAGGACGTCATCCACCTTGAGGACGATGGGCTGTCCGTTGGCGATGTAGATGGGTCCTACGTAGGCTTCCGACGTCACCTGGGTGGGCGGTGCGCCCTTGGTCAACAGGGGCAGCTCCTCTGCCCTTCCGTCCGGCGCCTGGGTGAGCACCAAGGTGACGGTATGGGCGATGACCGCGTTGGCCGCGGCCAGCTCCATGCCCTGGGCGATGACCTTGGCACTGTCCTGGGTGAATCCGTCGGGGACGAACCGGTCATCGGGCAGGAAGGGGTCGGCAGAGAAGTGGGCACGGATGGCGTGCTCCACCAGGAAGCAGTGGGCCGCCCGTCCCAAAGGGAAGATGCCCATGGTCTCCCGCGCCTTCTCCGGCACCAACCCTTCGCCCTGCTGCAGCAAGGTGTCCAGCGTAGCTCCCACTGTCTCAAAGGATGTCTCCACCTGCGAACAGGTCAAGTTCCGCTCGCCGAAGGTCAAGGCGGTGCTGTCCAGCAGGCGGTCAGAGTTCAGGTAATTGCGCAAGGCGCGGTTGGTCTCCGGCAGCTGCCGTTCCAGCTCCGACGCCACATCAAAGGGGTAATCCTCTCCCAACAGCCCCTGGATGCGCTCCACCCAGGCTGTCCAAAGGTTGGTTTCCTCCGGCAATGCCCAGGTGGCAGTCAGTTTTGTCCGTCCGTCTTTGTCACAGGAACAAGCACCGGCGGAACCGGTGTCCAGATCCAACACCAGGTAACGGGTGGGGTGACCGCCCTTTCGTCTGCTGCTGTCGTAGAGGGTGGCTGCTTCATATCGTGTTGTACTCATGATACGCCTCCTATGGGTTCAGTCTCACCTCAGCGGGAATGACTACGTCATCCTCGCCGCCGTCACTGGATTTTTTGGCGATGCCAGGCTGGATGCAGAACTGGACGGTCTTGCCTTCACAGTCTTCCTCCTCGTCCTCAGGCATATGACGCATCTCATCAAACAGTTCTCCCGGCTGGGGGTGATAGGCATACAGTCCCAAGCCATCCAACGCCGCCTCAAAGTGACGGAGGAATTTCGTCAGGGTCTTGTTGAGCTTGTGCAGCCCCTCCACGGTTTTGGGAGACGGTCCCGCCTGGGGCTGGTCAGCCTGGAAGACCACTTCCTCCCGCAGGAGCTTTTCCACATTTAAAATACGGTACAGCTCCAGATAACAATCCGCCAAAGCCTTCACCTTTCTGGGGTAGAGGGCCTTCTGCCACTGACTCAGGTGCTGGTAAAAGTCCGCCTTAACGGCATTGAGCTGTTCCAGGGTATTGTCCAGCGCCTTGATCCAGTTGGCCTGCAGAGCGTTGGTCTTGTCGCACATCTCGCCGTGGATGGTCTCCAGGGTGCGTGCCTGACTGAGGGTCTCCTGCAGGTGGGCTTCCATATCTGCGTCGCAAGCCTGGCGCATCTCCCGCTGAGCCTGGGCCAGGTACTTCTGCACCAGCTTGTCCGCTCGCTCCTTGGCGCCGTTCTCCGCCTTGGCCTGCGCCTCTGCCAGGATGGCATCCGCAGCGGTCTGGGCGCTCTGGTTGATGCGTTCCGCTTCCAGCTGCGCCTCATCCTTCAGGCGCTTTGCTTCCTGCTCCGCGTTTTCCACGATCTGCGCTGCCTGGGTCTCGGCCTCCTGGAGCAGGCGTTCCGGCTCTTTCTGGTCGGGCACGGGGGTGACCGGTACCTCCTGGGGCTGCTGGGTGGGCTGGGCTTCCGTTAAGGTTTTTATGTAGCGCAGATGCCCCTCACGCACCGCATCTCTGGCACGCTGGATGTTCTCCAACACGCCTATGGTCAAGTTCCCATACCGATTTCCCATAACGCTGCACGCAGACCAGCTGACACGAGGGTTCTCCAGGTAAGGCACATAAACGCTGTCCATTCCACGCTCCGTATCCACCAGCTGACCGGAAGGATAACCTGTCGCCAGATCGTAGAACACGGC
>OGCO01004556.1_pt1 | contig 14664 bp, 9 predicted proteins | sample 1570171 | NCBI WGS metagenome assembly OGCO01 (sample SAMEA4370583, study PRJEB24528) | human gut metagenome | reverse complement strand
TGGAAACCGTTCTCAAAGCCATTGCCGACTGGATCAAAGGCATCCTGACGGCAGGTATTATGTCAAATCTCAGCGGTCTGTTTGATGATGTGAACACGCAGGTGGGCAACATCGCACAGCAGGTGGGCACCAAGCCCTCCAGCTTTGAACCACGGGTGTTTGCAATGATCGAAGCCCTCTCCCGGAATGTGGTGCTGCCCATTGCAGGCATCATCCTGACCTTTATCGCCTGCTACGAGTTGATCGAGATGATCACCCAGCACAACAATATGGCGCAGTTCGAGCCTGCCCTCATCATGCGCTGGATTTTCAAGACCGCTGTTTCGGTGTGGCTCATCAGCAACACCTTCGATATTGTGATGGCGGTCTTTGACCTGACACAGAAGGTGGTGTCTGATTCCAGCGGTATCATTGCCGGAAATACCCGTGTCAACGACATTGGCTTGTCGATGCTGGAAGCCAGCCTGATGCAGATGGATGTAGGCCCCCTGTTCGGGCTGTTTTTGCAGTCCTTCTTCATCGGCATCACCATGCGGATCTTGAGCATCATTATTTTCGTCATCGTGTACGGGCGTATGATTGAGATCTATTGCATGGTAAGCCTTGCGCCCATCCCCATGGCGACTTTCGGCAATCACGAGCAGAGCCACATGGGGCAGAACTACCTGAAATGCCTGTTTGCACTGGGCTTTCAGGGTTTCTTGATCTTGATTTGTGTTGCCATTTACGCTGTGCTGATACAGTCGGTAGCGATTTCCGGGGATGCCATCAACTCCATCTGGAGCATTGTCGGCTACACCGTTCTGCTCTGTTTCAGCCTGTTCAAGACCAGCTCCGTGACAAAATCCGTTCTCGGAGCGCATTAAAGGAGGTGCTTTATTGGCTGCGTATATTTCCGTTCCCCGTGACCTGACGAAAGTAAAATCGAAGGTCGCGTTCAACCTGACCAAACGGCAGCTTGTCTGCTTTGGCACAGCGGCTCTCATTGGAGTGCCGCTGTTTTTTGTTCTCCGGGACTCCGGCGGCAACACTGCCGCCACCCTCGGCATGATGGCGGTGATGCTGCCGGCGTTCTTCCTTGGAATGTACGAAAAAAACGGTCAGCCCATGGAAAAGCTGCTGTCGTACTATGTGCAGTCCCGGTTTCTCCGTCCGAAGATTCGCCCCTACAAGACCAACAACTACTATGCAATTTTGATGAAGGGAGGCATGACCCATGATTCCGTTTTGGAAAAAGACCGGTAAGCACAGCGGCCCACAGTCTGCGCAGAAGCACAGACAGAACGCAAAGCCCGCTGTGCCCCGGACCGCCCAGCAGTCCATCCCCATGCAGCGGATGTTTGAGGATGGCACCTGCCGGGTGAAACCCAACTACTACACCCGCACCATCCAGTATCAGGACATCAATTATCAGCTTGCCCAGCAGGAGGACAAAACCGCCATTTTCGAGGAATGGTGCAGTTTTCTGAACTTCTTCGATTCCAGCATCAAATTTGAACTGTCCTTTGTGAACATGGCAACCGACAGCACCGAATTTGAAAAGAGCATCCGCATTCCGTTCCAGAAGGACGGTTTCGATGATGTTCGTGCGGAGTATTCCCAGATGCTGCGCCAGCAGCTTGCCAAGGGCAATAATGGTCTGACCAAGACCAAGTTCATCACCTTTGGCGTGGAGGGCGAGAGCATGGCACAGGTCAAGCCCCGGCTCGACCACATCCAAAACGATTTGCTTAACAACTTCCACCGGCTGGGGGTGCAGGCAAAGCCCCTGAACGGTGCCCAGCGGCTGAAACTCATGCACGATATGTTCAACATGGACGGTGCCAGCAAGTTTCACTTTGACTGGAAAGACCTTGTGAAAAGCGGCCTTTCGGTGAAGGATGCCATTGCACCCACCGCCTTTGCCTTCAAAAACTCCCGGACGTTCCAGATGGGCGGCATCTTTTGCGCTGCCAGCTTTCTGAGCATCACGGCTTCCGACATCAGCGACCAGCTTTTGAAGGACTTTCTGGACATGGATTCGTCCCAGATTGTCACCATGCACATTCAGAGTGTCGATCAGAACCGTGCCATCAAGACGGTCAAGCGCACCATCACCGAACTGGATCGCAGCAAGATCGAGGAACAGAAGAAGGCAATCCGTGCCGGATATGATATTGACATCATTCCGTCCGATTTGGCGACCTACGGCAGAGATGCAAAAGCCCTGCTGAAGGAATTGCAGAGCCAGAACGAGCGGATGTTCCTTGTCACATTTCTGGTGCTGAACACCGGGCGCACGGAACAGGAGCTGGAAAACAATGTTTTTCAGGCATCCAGTATTGCCCAGAAGCACAACTGCAACCTGTGCCGACTGGACTACCAACAGGAACAGGGGCTGATGAGCAGCCTGCCGCTGGCAGACTGTCAGATTGAGATTCAGCGAGGGCTGACCACCAGCAGCACTGCCATCTTTATCCCCTTTACCACACAGGAACTGTATCAGTCCGGCAAAGAAAGCCTGTATTACGGTCTGAACGCCTTGTCCAACAACCTTATCATGGTGGACCGGAAGAAGCTGAAGAACCCCAACGGCCTGATCCTCGGCACTCCGGGAAGCGGCAAAAGTTTCTCGGCAAAGCGTGAAATTGCCAATGCGTTTCTGGTGACGGACGATGATATTATCATCAACGACCCCGAAGGCGAATACTCGCCGCTGGTGAATCGTTTGAAGGGTCAGGTCATCAAAATTTCGCCCAACAGTACCCAGTTCATCAATCCCATGGACATCAATGCCAACTACTCCGAGGAAGATAACCCGCTTTCCCTGAAAGCTGACTTTATCCTTTCTCTCTGCGAACTGGTGGTTGGCGGCAAAGAAGGGCTGCTGCCGGTGGAGAAAACCGTCATCGACCGCTGTGTGCATCTGATCTACCGCAAATATTTTGCGAACCCCTGCCCGGAGAATATGCCCATCCTTGAGGACTTGTACAACGCCCTGCTTCAGCAGGACGAGAAGGAAGCCCACCACGTTGCCACCGCACTGGAAATCTATGTGAAAGGCTCCCTGAACCTGTTCAACCATCGCACTAACGTGAACGTCAATAACCGCATCGTCTGCTACGACATCAAGGAACTGGGCAAACAGATGAAAAAACTGGGAATGCTCATCGTACAGGATCAGGTGTGGGGACGTGTCACGGCAAACCACAGCAGCGGCAAGTCCACCCGATATTATATGGATGAGATGCACCTCCTCTTAAAAGAGGAACAGACTGCGGCGTATTCCGTAGAAATCTGGAAGCGTTTCCGTAAGTGGGGCGGCATCCCGACTGGATTGACGCAGAACGTCAAAGACCTTCTTTCTTCCCGTGAGGTCGAGAATATTTTTGAAAATTCAGACATGATCATCATGCTGAATCAGGCGGCAGGCGACCGGCAAATTCTCGCAAAGCAGCTCAACATCTCGCCCCATCAGCTTTCCTACGTCACCCACTCCGGCGAGGGCGAAGGGCTGCTGTTTTTCGGCAATGTCATTCTGCCGTTTGTGGACCGTTTCCCCACCGATCTGGAACTCTACCGCATTATGACCACCAAGTTGGGTGAAGTTTCGGAGGGCGCGCAGAAATGAGTGAACCGAAGCTGAACATCAAAGAGGAATCGTCCGCAAAAAAGACCCGTTCTCCCCCGAAGAAAACCAAGGTGGAGCAGTCGGTGCCCAAAAAGAAAAAGTTGAAAACCGATGCAGAAAAGACCGCAGAAAAAGCCCAGCATCTGCGGTTCGGCAAGGCAGAACTGACCCCGGACGAACTGAGCCGGTTGAGCAAGGCGCAGAAGCGAGAGATGTACGCCGCCCATGCCGCTCGGTCTGCGGTGCATCACGAAGTTGACCAGTACGAGGATGAAAACGTCGGTGTGCAGGCGTTGAGCGAGGGCGAAAAAGCGGCAGGAAATGTCCGTGATATTTCCAAAAGCCGCTATGCCCGGAAGCTCAAGAAGAAAGCCAAGATGCAGGGCAAGAAAGGCACCAAAACCGCAAAATCTTCTGCACGAGAGCCGGCTGCGCCACAAGATGCAGGCGCATCCTGCACCGGCGAGGGCGGCTCCAACTGGCTTTCCCGCTGGAAACAGCGGCAAGAAATCCACAAAAGCTACTATGCCGCTGCCCGTTCGGGCACGGCGGCGCAGACCGCAGGCGGCAAAGCGGCATCCAACGGTGCATCTGCCGCCCGGTCCGGCGTGGAACAGGCGGTGGAGAAAGGCAAAACTGCCGTCAGCACCGCCGTAAAGGGGCTGATGAATGCTGCCAAAGGCAACGCACACGTTCTGGTGATCGTGGGCGTTTTTCTTTTGCTCATCCTCATGGTGATGTCCGGCTTTTCCTCCTGCGGCATCCTCTTTTCCGGCGGCACACAGGTGTCCGGGCAGACCATGTACTCCGCCGAGGACCGGGACATCCGGGGTGCAGAGCAGGACTACAAGAAGCTGGAAAAGGAACTGGATAAAAAGATCAAGCGCACTCCCACCGACCATCCCGGCTACAACGAGTACCAGTACCATCTCGACCCCATCGAGCATGACCCGTGGCAGCTCACCTCGTTCCTGACCACTTTGTATGACGATTACACCCGGTCGGAGGTGCAGAGCAAATTGAAGGAAACCTTCAAAAAACAGTATAAGCTCACCACATGGGTAGAGGTGCAGATACGGTATAAGACCGTGTGGGTCATCAGTCCGGCAGGAATCCCGGTTCCCACGCAGGTGCCCTATGAGTACCGCATCTTTCACACCAAATTGGTGAACAAAGGGCTGGAAGTAGTCATCCGGGAAGAATTGGATGCTGACCAGTGGAAACGGTACGAGATCTTTCAGGACACGCTGGGTGGTCGGCCTTACCTGTTCAACGGCGGTCTGCCGCCCGGTGGCTCTGATGGCTCCGGCACACCGGGCATCGACTATCAGGTTCCGGCAGAAGCCTTAACGGATAGCGAGTTTGCCGCCATCTACAAGGAAGCCCAAAAGTATGTGGGTACGCCCTATGTGTGGGGCGGCTCTACCCCGGAAACCGGCTTTGACTGTTCGGGCTACGTCTGCTGGGTGTACAATCAAAACGGTTATAACGTGGGCAGAACGACCGCCAATGGATTATGGAATAAGAGCCAGCATATCAGCGAGGCAGAAGCAAAGCCCGGAAATCTGGTCTTTTTCAAAGGAACCTACGACACCCCCGGCATGAGCCATACCGGAATCTATCTGGGCAACGGCATGATGGTGTCCGCTGGCGACCCCATTAAGTACGCAAACATTCACTCGTCCTACTGGGAGAAGCATCTCGCCGGGTTCGGACGGCTTTCAAAATGATTGGAGGAGTTTTATGAGCGAAAAATCGGATAAGCTGCGGGCGATGCTGGAAAAAGAGAAGGAGCGCCGCATCAAACTGAACAACCGCATCGAGATTCTGGAACGGCGCATTCAGGAGGAGGATTCCGCCGAGGTCAACGAGATGGTGCGGACTGCAAAGGTCACGCCGGAACAGCTTGCTGCTCTGCTGCGGCAGTCGGCAACCGCCACCCCGAACCCGGCTGCGCTGTCTGCCGTGGGTGCAACTTTTGAGAAGGAGGTCGATGCAGATGAAGATTAAGAAACTGGGTGCGCTGCTGGTATCGGCGGCACTGTGCGCTGGCATGGCGGCTCCCGCCTTTGCCTTTGAGGGCGAAGCTGCCCCCGTGGAGCAGCCTGTTCTGCCGGAAGTGGTGGAGGAGGATGTTGTCACCATCACGGACGAAACCTCTGGTGCCCTGACCCCGGAGGGCAACCTGACGCTGGTGGACGATTACCACACCGACTATTCCGATGGCAGCGGACAGCAGTTCATTACGCTGGTGTCGAAGTCGGGTGCAACTTTCTATCTGGTGATTGACCGCAACGCCAAGGGGCAGCAGACCGTCCACTTTATGAACCTTGTGGACGAAGCCGACCTTCTGGCTCTGATGGAGGAAGATGCTGCCGATGCTTATACCGCTGAAAAAGAAGCAGCGGCGCAGGCGGAACAGGACAAGCTGAAAGCCGAGGAAGAAGCCAAGAAAGCCGCAGAAGAAGCGGCGGCATCCGGCGAGGAACAGCCCAAGGAAAACAAGGTCACAAAGATCGCATCCGGCTTTCTGGGGCTGGTCGTGCTGATTGCGCTGGCGGCAGGCGGTGGTTTCTATTTCTTTGTCCAGCAGAAAAATAAGAAGCAGGCTGAAAAAGAAGCCCTTGACCCCGATGCAGGTTACACCGAGGACAAGGGCGATTTTGAGATTCCCACCGAGGACGAGCCGGAGGACACCGGCGAGGAAGATACCGAACCCATCTGATTTTAAGGCGGCGTTTGCCGCCTTACATATTGCAATTCAAAACAGATTGGAGGGATTTTTATCGCAAAATTGATCGTGGCGGAAAAGCCGTCAACGGCACAGGCTTATGCCAAAGTCCTCGGTGCCACCAGCCGTCAGGATGGCTACCTTGAGGGCAACGGCTATCTCGTCAGTTGGTGTATCGGTCATCTGGTGGAACTGGCTCCGCCCAATGTTTACGATGCCAAATACGTCAAGTGGAGCATTGCAGACCTGCCCATCCTGCCGCAAAAGTGGCAGTATCTGGTGTCTGCCAGCACAAAAAAGCAGTTCGGAATCCTGAAAAAGCTCATGCACCGCGCCGATGTGGAGAGCATTATCTGCGCAACGGACGCAGGGCGTGAAGGCGAACTGATTTTCCGGCTGGTTTACGAACAGGCTGGGTGTAAAAAGCCTGTTTCCCGGCTGTGGCTGTCCAGCATGGAGGACAATGCCATCCGGGAGGGCTTTGCAAATCTGAAACCGTCAACAGAATATGATGCACTGTATCAGGCTGCACTCTGCCGGGAACGTGCCGATTGGATGGTCGGCATCAACTGTTCCCGGCTCTTTTCATGCCTGTATGGTCGGTCTTTGGCGGTTGGGCGTGTTATGACCCCTACACTGGCGATGGCCGTGCAGCGAGAAGCAGCTATTGCTGCATTCACCCCGGAGAAGTTTTACACGGTTTCGCTGGCATTTGAGGGCGACGGCACAGCATCCAGCAAGCGATTCTCGCAGAAAGAGGATGCGGAAACTCTGCTTGCCAACTGCCGAAAGGAGGTCAGCACGGTGGTGCAAAAAGTAGAACGCAAAGAAAAAAACGAAAAGCCGCCGCAGCTCTATGATCTGACGACGCTCCAGCGGGATGCCAACCGTTTGCTGGGGTTTACTGCACAGCAGACCTTGAACTATGCGCAGAGCCTTTACGAAAAGAAACTCATCACTTATCCCCGAACAGACAGCCGCTTTCTGACGGAAGACATGGCAGCATCCCTGCCGGGGCTGGTGTCGGCTGTTGCGGGAGCCTTTTCCGTGGGGGAAGCTGTACCCGTCCATGCAGAACAGGTAATCAACAACAGCAAGGTCAGCGACCACCATGCGCTGCTGCCTACTGCAAGCATGGTACAGGCCGACTTTTCAGCTTTGCCCGCCGGGGAACTGAGCGTCCTGCGGCTGATTGCGGCACGTCTGCTCTGCGCCATGGGAGAACCTCACCGCTGTGCAGAAACCGTCCTGACCACCATCTGCGCCGGGGAAGAATTTACCGCAAAAGGCAAGGTGGTTTTGGACGAGGGCTGGAAAGGCATTGAGCGCAAAATGCTGGACGATCTGCTGGACAAAAAGAAAGAGCCTGCTGCTCCGCCGGATGTGCAGGAGCAAAGCGAGTGTGGCATTTCTGGTGCTGAACTGAAAGAGGGACAGACATCCCCTCCGAAACACTTCACCGAGGATACTCTGCTGCACTCTATGGAAACAGCTAGCGCGGACAGTATGCCAGAGGATGCAGAGCGTCAGGGCATCGGCACTCCAGCTACTCGTGCTGCTACCATCGAAAAACTGGTACAGAAAGGCTTTCTGGAGCGCAAGGGCGACAAGAAAACCAAGGTGCTGCTGCCCACCGACAAAGGTAAAGCCCTTATCACCGTAATGCCCGAAGAAATCCAGTCCGCCGACATGACTGCTGACTGGGAAACAAAACTGCTGCGCGTGGAGCGTGGCGAGATGGAGCCAGAAACATTTATGACTGAAATCAACGATATGATCTCCTCGCTGGTAAACACCACCGAGGCCGTGAAAGGAGCGAGTGCGCTTATGAAAAATAAAGTGATTGGTGTCTGCCCGAACTGTGGCAATTCCGTTGTGGAGCGTGAAAAGGGCTGGTTTTGTGAATCCAATCCTTGCCGCTTTGTTCTGTGGAAAGACAACGCCTTCTTCAAGCGTCTGGGCAAGCGGATGGACGCTCATGTGGCCGACAAGCTGCTGCGAGATGGCCGCATCCGGCTGAAGGACTGCAAGAGTACCAAGGGCAAGGTGTACAACGCCACCGTCCTGCTGTCCACCGAAGCCGATGGCCGCAGCAAGTTCTCTCTGGAATTTGAGGATGGTCGCTGATGGAACAGAAGAAAGAAGCAGTATATCTTATCAACGATGAACGCTATCTGCACCTCCGGGAAAATGGCGCGGGCGTCGGCTTTGCCACTTATAATAAGGTAACAGGCGAACAGCTGGAAAGCGGGCAGATCTCCGAAAAGAATCTACCGCCGGATGGCAAAAACGCCATTGCTGCTGCCCGGAACTGGTATCTGTTTGAACTTTCGGATGATGAGCGCAAGGTCATCCAGCTCGAAAGCGTAAAAATCCTCGAAAGTGTTCCCGCATCCGGCATCCATAAACGGCGTATCTGGGAGCCTGAAACGATGCCAAAGGATATTCGACTCATCAACAGCCACTATGACGATCTCTATCGCATTCCCGATGGCGGTGTGATTCAAATTGACTACCCGGATGGTCGCAGTTTTACGGCAAAGCTGGAACATTTGGATGATTACCACTTTGATATGGGCGGTCTGGGCAATGTGTTCCACATCTGCCAGTTTGCCGATATTATGGGTAGGAACCACGCAGACTTCTACCCGGAAATCCAGACGCAAGATGAGCAGGGTGCATGGGAATTGGGTGGTAAAGGCTATATTGCTATCCAGTCCACCGATGAAGGTTGGGATTACACTATCTATCACAGCGACTTTTCCGTGATGGATGGTGGTCAGGTCGATGCGCCGGAATTGACCATTCAGGAAGTCCGTGAGCAAATTCTGGAAACACATCACATGGAAAAAGGTCGGCGGTTGTTGCAGGACTATGATTTTGTGATGGACAGAGCCGCAGAAGCAGAAGAACTGGGCGCAAACAACCGCCCTTCCACATTGGAAAAGCTGACTTCACTGGCTGGCGCAAAAGAAAAATGCGATGCCCCGGAGTGCAGCCCTGTTGGGTGCCGGAAAGTGAGGGATGCTCATGAACTTTAATGGCGAAGAATTGACGCTGATGATGCTCTACAATTCCGGCTCCCGGCTGGGTTTGATGCAGGAGCTGCGGCTGATGCAATGTTACCTGATGCCTGATGAAACTGCCCTGAAAGAACTGTCCGAGCAGGTTGTTGAAAAGCTGAAGCTTATGACCGATGCCGAATTTGCCGAGCTGGAATTTCCGATTAACTGACTTTTGCTATCATTGGTTAGTATATGTGCTCTATCCAGATAAAACCATTACGGCGCAGGGTTATAATATTTAGGCAAATTCCGCAGCGAAATTAAATACCTATTCGCATGATGATACGTTCCTACAGTTTCCAAGGTATGTGCTGTTTCTTTTATATGTTTGGGAAGTTCTGTAACTGATAATGCTCCTTCAATTAACGGTGCAATGCCAGCCCCCTGAATAATTTTAAGTGGAATCTGAATTACATCATTTGCAATATTTAGTGACTGATGCAGAAGTTGAACTATTGCACGGTTTGCCTGAAGCATTTTTTCCATCGAATAGTCTATTTGACCGTGTTCTCTTAGTTCAATAAGCTCTTTTGTGGCTTTGATATATGCTTTTCGTTCTTTTATAAAATCCGATTGTCCTCGCAATTCAATAATCTGATCTAAGGGTATTTGGTCAAGATCTATTGGAACTAGAATGCTCAACTCATCTTGTGCCACTTTTAATTCTTTTTTTATATCGTCTTTATTCCAGTATGCACTACGCATTAAGCTTTTCTCGTGCTCTCCTGTATTTGAAATCATCTCTAATCCTGTACGCATAGAAACTGCTTCGGCCAAACAACTCATATAAAATTCAGCCACATCACTAGACAATAGCAGTCCTTCTTTTGTCTTTTCGCCCAATTTCTCATCAATACAGTAGTCAAAAAATGTTTCATCGTACTTTCCATCATAAAGCGTAAAGTATCGGCTTTGCTTTTCAGTCATCCGCCACCGTTGCAACGGATCTGTTCCCATTTGTTTATAGTGGCGACTTCTACTTAAATAGTTTAGTTCACCTTCCAAGTCACAAATCGCCTTATAGCCAGCCTGTTGAGTATCGCTATGTTCTGGTCGTTCAATTTGAATCAAATCTGTCTCTTGGCTAATTTTCAAAAATGTTTTACTAAAATATGTGTCATACGGTTTACACATATAAGGAATGATTGGACGAATGTGGTCCAGATAGAGAAGTGCAAATTTAAGCCATTTCTCATTTTTTATTTCAAATCCCGGATAATACAATAATTCGTTCATTATATATACCTCCTGCTTCTTATATTCTAGCACATCAGCCTAAACCTCACAATTACAAATATAAAAGGAGTGTAAAATGCCAAATAAAACGCAAGAATACCTCAACCTTGCCCAGCAAACAGCAAAGGAACTGACCCGGTATTGGGAAAACTGGACGGACTACCTGACCACTGCATCCCGGCTGTACAAGTACAGCTTTGCAGACCAGCTGATGATCTACGCCCAGCGGCCTGATGCCACTGCCTGCGCCAGCTTCGACATCTGGTACAATCGCATGAACCGCTATGTCCGGCGCGGCTCCAAGGGCATCGCACTGTTAGACCAGTCCAGCAGTGTGCCGCGTCTGCACTATGTCTTTGATGTGAGCGACACCGGGGTGCGCCGCAATTCCCGTGACCCGGAGGTGTGGCAGCTCGGCCCCGATCTGGTGCAGCCTGTGTCGGAAATGATTGCCAGAGAGTACGGCGTTTACCATGAAAGGCTCAGCCAGCAGATTTCTGACCTGACGGGCAAGCTGGTGGATTCCTATTGGGACAACAACAGCGGCGACATTCTCGACATCGTTGACGGTTCGTTCCTGATAGATTATGATGAAGCCGGACAGGAGTTCCAGTTCAAATCTGCCGCCGCAATCAGCATCCTGTATATGGTTCTGGAACGCTGCGGCCTTGAGCCGGACGGTCATTTTGACCGTGACGATTTTCAGGCCATCTTCTCTTTTTCCACGCCTGCCGCCCTGTATGCGCTGGGCACCGCAGTCAGCGAATGCAGCCGGGATGTGCTGCGCAACATCGAACGAACCGTAAAAACGACAATCCGCCGCCGCAATGTAGAAAGGAGCCAGTATGAATATGAACAGCAGGAACGTGACCTACTCGACCGTCGGGGACTACCAGCTCCCGAACCTGACCCTGCCCCAGCAGGAGAAAGCACTGGGCAAATACGGCAGACTGCGCCGGACTTACCTGATGAAGCATCGCCCGGTGCTGTACAATTCGATGCTCCTGTCGGGGACTCTGCATCCGCACCTGTTGGAAGTGGAACAGACCGCAGAGAGCCGGATGCAGCAGACCATGCAGGAACTGCTGAAGCAGAACCCGGCTCCGAACAAAGAGCGGCATCAGATGGAGTGGGTGCAGCACATGAACAGCCTGAAAGCACAGGCCGAGGAACTGGTGATGAACGAGCTGATTTACAGCTAAGTTTCTTCGATGTGGCTATTCCCACCGAAGCCGAACAAATTGAATCCATCGACCAAGCGGAGAGCGAAAAATCGCCCTCCGCTTTTGTTTTGTCTCAGGCCGAGATTGAAAATGCGCTGCGGAGAGGTTCCAATTTTGAAGATAGCAAACTTCGGATATGGCAAATTTATCAGATGCAACCTGACCGAAAGCTCCGGGCAAAAGCTCTCGCCAAAGAATACGCACCATACGGCCCCGGCGGTTCTTCACACACTTATCTGGACGGAAGCAGTGGTTGGCTTGACCATGACAGCAAGGGTCTGACGTTTGAGCATTATCCCGACCATCAGAAAGTGCTTCTCCGCTGGGATCGGGTCGAAAAATATATTGACCTGATGATTCAGTCTGACCGCTACCTGTCGGACAAAGAAAGAAGATCCATCGACTTTCCCCTTGAACTGAACGCCGCCAGTGCAGCCGAATACACTGCATTAAAGGCGCAGCACCCGGATACTCTGGTTGGATTTGAAGCTGGCGGCAATTTTATGTTCTATGGAGAAGATGCTGCCAAGGTCGCAAAAGTTCTCAACAGTGCTTTGTTTACGAGAGAAACAGCACTGGGCGAAGTTCAGGTCACAGGCTTTCCACCTAGCTTATGGGTAAGAAAGTCAAAAGAATTGTGGTCTGCGGGCAACGATGTTTACCTTGCCGGATTGAACGAAGATGGGACTCATCACCAGACTAAACATCTGCACAAAGAGGACTATCTGCCCATCGGCTCCATCATCAATATGGATGGCCGGAAATTTCGGATTGACGGAGTGGATTTTGATAAGGGCAAGGTTTCCTTGCAGGATATGGCACTGGCCGACCTGCGGATGCCAATTTTTCGGGAAGAACCGCTATCTGTTGTCCGGGAGTTGTACGAGGAGCAGGATATGATGGAATCCCCCCTGCCCGATTACAAGGTCGGTGACAATGTTGTGGTCGAACTCCCCACTCGAACTATTGAGGGGAAAGTTGGCTATGTGGGTGAAACGGATGTGCGCATCGACACCAGTGCGCACGGGCAGTCATGGGATAACGAAGTTGTCAATAAGCAACAATTCGAGGAGGGCTTGCGGCAGAACGAACCAAATTCTACCCGGCCAGTTCGTACTGAAAAAACGGTTGCCGTATACCCCGCCAAGGAAAACAATCTGCCGTTTGACATTGTAATTCAGACGATAAGCACAGAATCACCCACAGTTGAAGCGGAACATCCTGCGCCGGAGCCTGCCGGGAACTTCCACATCACGGACGATCATCTGGGTGAGGGCGGCGCAAAACAGAAGTACGCCCGGAACATTGAAGCCATCCGAACCCTGTTCAAGCTGGAAGAGGAGCACCGGGGTGCCACCGCCGAGGAGCAGCAGGTGCTTTCGCAGTATGTGGGCTGGGGCGGTCTGGCAGACGCTTTTGACCCCGGCAAAGATAATTGGGCAAAGGAATACGCCGAACTGAAAGGACTGCTTTCCGAGGATGAGTACGCTGCTGCCCGTTCCAGCACTCTGAACGCCCACTATACCAGCCCCACCGTAATCCGTAGTATTTACGATGCTGTGGAGCGCATGGGTTTCCGCAGCGGTAACATTCTGGAACCTAGTATGGGCGTAGGCAACTTCTTTGGAATGCTGCCGGACAGCATGGCAGACAGTCGGCTGTACGGCGTAGAGCTGGATTCCATTACCGGGCGCATTGCAAAAAAACTGTACCCGCAGGCTGACATTACCGTTGCTGGCTTTGAAACCACCGACAGGCGTGACTTTTATGATCTAGCCGTGGGCAACGTACCTTTTGGTCAGTACAAGGTCAACGACAAGGCGTACAACAAGCTGGGATTTTCTATCCACAACTACTTTTTCGCCAAAGCCATCGACCAAGTGCGTCCGGGCGGCATTGTTGCCTTTGTGACCAGCCGCTACACCATGGACAGCAAGGACAGCACCGCCCGCAAGCACATGGCAGAGCGTGCCGACTTGCTGGGCGCGATCCGTCTGCCGAATAATGCGTTCAAGGCGAATGCTGGCACCGAAGTGGTTTCGGATATTATCTTCCTGCAAAAGCGTGACCGCCCCATCGACCATGAGCCGGACTGGGTGCAGCTTGGCAAGACCGAGGACGGCTTTGCCATCAACCAGTATTTTGTGGACCACCCGGAGATGGTGCTGGGCGAGCTGACCACCGAAAGCACCCCATACGGACACGATCTGACCGTTGCGCCCATTGAGGGCGCAGTGCTGGCCGACCAGCTTGCCGAAGCGGTACAGCATATTGAGGGCCAGTATGTTGAAGTCGAGGTGGAAACACCAGATGTTGCGGATGCAGAAGTCGAGCGCAAGACGCTCCCCGCTGACCCGGATGTAAAGAATTTCTCCTATGCCGTGGTGGACGGTGAGGTGTACTACCGAGAAAATTCGATTATGACGCAGGTGGAGTTGTCCGATAATGCCAAAGCCCGTGTCACCGGCATGGTGGAACTGCGGCAGATCGTCAACCAGCTGATTCAGGAGCAGCTGGACGATTACCCGGATGAGGACATTAAGGCAACCCAAGCAAAGCTGAACACAGCTTATGACGCTTTTACCGCAAAATACGGTCTGCTCAACGACCGCAAAAATGGGCGTTTGTTTGAGGATGATTCTTCCTACTATCTGCTCTGCTCTTTGGAAAATCTCGATGAGAATAAACAGCTCAAAAGCAAGGCGGATATGTTCACCAAGCGAACGATTCGCCCAGAGCACACGGTCACCAGCGTGGACACCCCCAGCGAAGCACTGGCAGTGTCCATTGGAGAACATG
>OGCO01004553.1_pt1 | contig 14673 bp, 11 predicted proteins | sample 1570171 | NCBI WGS metagenome assembly OGCO01 (sample SAMEA4370583, study PRJEB24528) | human gut metagenome | reverse complement strand
ACAGAAGGTGAATTGCCGCAAAGCGGCAAGAGAAGCCGCCCTGGGGCGTGTGCGTAACAAAAAAACACCTCTCACGCCGCAAACGTGCGCGCCTACGGCGCGTGCGCTGCCGCGGCGTACAATCCAAAATCAAAAAAGGCGGCTTTCGCCGCCTTTTTTGAAGTTCTTTACTGAATCTCGATCTGCTTCGCGTTCACCACCGCGCTCTTCTTCGGCATGTTCAGCTTGAGCACGCCGTCATTGTACTGCGCGGAGATGTCCGCGACCTCGACGCCGCTGATGTCGAACGCGCGCTGGTAGCTGCCGTAGCTGCGCTCGCAGCGGACGTAATTGCCCTTCTTGTCCTGATCCTCGTGCTCGCTGTGGCGCTCGGCGCGAATGGTCATCGTGACGCCGTCCACATCGACGTGAATGTCTTCCTTCTTGAAGCCCGGCAGATCAGCTTCCAGCAGGTAGCTGTCGCCCTTGTCCTGAATATCGGTCTTAAACTCGCTCAGCCCGCGGCCCCACGAGCCGTCGCCGAAGAATGCGCGCTCCATCTGATCCCAGGGATCATAAGCCGCAACGTGATTGTTTCTGCGTTCAAAAGGTCTCAGTTCAAACATAATACAAAGCCTCCAAATCTATTCTGGCGAGCCGCTCTTGCAGCCCGCGTGGTTTACATTTCTTTCGTTCCCCTCGGAACAATTTTGAGTATAGTCACGCCCTGTGAACAAAAATACATCTTTTGATGAACAAATCTTTAACTTTAGCACTCTTGCGCCGAGAGTGCTAAAAATCGTGGTAGCTGCGGACCGCTACCAAACCGCTACCCGACCTTTCGCGCCCGCAAACTCTTGCAAAATCAGCCTTTTTTCGCCCCGCCAAACCCCCGTTTTCGGCAAATCGCTACCAAACCGCTACCCGCCGCGTCCGCAAGCCCTTGCGCAGCGGGCTTTTTCCGCGCCGCTAAGGGGATGCAATAGCAACTAAAATCGCGCGTTTTCCTGCAAAACGGTCAAAAATGCAAGAAAATCGAAATGTTTTGCAACTTTTTCGGTCAACTTTCATTTTCGCCCGCGAACAGCAAAATGCCCGCTTTTCGCTGCCGGAGCGCTCCAAGGGGATGGAAATTTATGAAAGGAGAGTAACATCTATGAAAAAGTTACTCGCAATGGTGCTGGCTCTGGTCATGACTCTGTCTCTGGCCGTCAGCGCCAACGCAGCCTTCAAGGATGACAAGAGCATCAGCGATGATTACGCTGAGTCTGTTGCCGTTCTGAATGGCATGGGTGTGTTCAAGGGTTATGAGGACGGTTCCTTCAAGCCCGAGGGCAACATCACCCGCGCTGAGGTAGCTACGATCATCTATCGTATCTACACTGCCGACGTCGCCAAGAACGATAAGTCCGGCCTCTATGCCACTTATAACAAGTTCAGCGACATGGCTGGTGCCGGTTGGGCTCAGGGCTACATCGGCTACTGCGCCAACGCCTCCCTCGTCAAGGGCTATCCCGATGGCACCTTCAAGCCGTCCGGCAAGGTCACCGGCTATGAAGTCCTCGCCATGATCCTCCGCGCTGTCGGCTACGACAAGAACAACGAGTTCTCCGGCGCTGACTGGGCGCTCCATGTTGCGCAGACCGCGCAGCAGCTCGGCGTTCTGGACAACGTGGCGAAGACCACCGACCTGAACGCTCCCGCTTCCCGTGAGCTGGTCGCTGAGCTCCTGTTCCAGGGCATCCAGAAGGCTCAGGTCACCTACACCCCGGCCTTCGGCTATGTGACCGATAAGGTCATCAGCACCAAGACCAACAGCCTCGGCGAGAAGAACTTCAAGCTCGCTTCCGCTGTTGCCGCCGACAAGTGGGGCCGTCCCGCCACCAAGTGGACCTACACCACCGGCGACAAGGCCACTACCTTCGTTGAGAAGCCCGACCTGACCTACACCAAGGCTGTTGCTGAGTGCGATGTCGCTCACGACCTCGACCTGAGCGCTGACACCGCTTACGCGCTGATCGTCAACGGCCAGAAGCAGGCCACGACCTACACCGTCAACCTGACCGACACTGTCACCAAGATGGGCGCTCAGGGCCGTCTGTTCGAGGTCTACAAGGATGCCAAGACCATCGTGATGATCGACACCTTCCTTGCCAAGGTCACCTACGTTGCTGACATCACCTATGATGCTCAGGGTCACGTCAAGACTCCTGCCACCATCACCCTCGAGGTCTATGATGCCAAGAACGCTTCTACTCCTCTGACGCTCAAGGACTACGACGCCAACTATGGCTATGCCAAGGATGAGTATGTCCTCGTCAACGCTTACACCAATACCGTTAACTCCGCCACTGTCAGCGGCAAGGTGATCAACACTGCTGATCAGTATGCCGAGATCGTCGGCAAGGCCACTTCCATCGAGGGCGCTCAGAGCGTCATCTACTGGAACGCCAAGCAGCACAACGTTGAGGGCACCGTTTATGACGATGCTGTCAAGTTCTGCCTCGATCAGGCCGCTCAGAAGGATGCCAAGTACACCTGGTACTTCGATTCCTACAACAACCTGATCGGTGCGGTTGAGATCGCTGCTGCCAACAGCTACGGCGTCATCAACTCCATCTGGTGGGCGGGCAACGCCACTGACGGTTCCGGCGTGGCGAAGGCCAACGTCACCTATGTGGACGGCACCACCGCTCTGGTCGACCTGAGCGAGATGACCTATATTGATACGGCTCTCCAGACCGGCACTGTCACCCACAGCACCGGCAACAATGAGATGGTCATGAAGGCTGCTGGTGGCTACTTCTATGTTGACTCCTACATCAACACCAACGCTGTCAAGGATGTCAACGGTATCCTGAACGGCCACCTGTTCCGCTTCACCACCAAGTCCAACGGCACCCTCAAGGCTGTCGAGGTGGACAACTATGCTGCTACGGCTAATGTTGCTGATTATGGCAAGCTCCACAGCATCGCTTCTCTCGCGGTGTACAAGAACACCCAGATCTACACCGCTCCTAGCACTCTGGTTGTCAACGCCAACACTGTGTTCCTGGTTCGCTCCGGCGCTGGTACCTCTGCTAACCCCTACACCTTCAAGTCCGTCACCGGCTTCACCAACATCGACAACTATGTTGCGGCTGAGGTTGACTGGGTTGACCTGAACGGCGACAACGTTGCTGATTACGTTTACGTCATCGGCGCTACCACGACCTCCAAGGTCACGAGCCTGTTCTACTTCGACGGTCAGCAGGGCGCTTACACCCTGTCCGACGGTACTTGGGTCGTCAAGGGCTATGTCGACGGCGTTGCCGGCGAAGTCAAGTTCGCTAACTATGACGCTCTGCAGAACACCCTGCGTGATGCTTATCAGAGCAACATCAAGCACGCTCCCGCAGCCAACAAGCTCTACGTTGTGAAGCTTGAGGACGGCGTTGTGAAGGATGGTCATATGGTTTCTGCCAACGGTCCAATGGTCGCTTATGATGCGGATTACCCGCTCTCCGCTGCCTATGAGTCCGGCAAGAACTACTATGTCGACTTCGTCTCCGGTGAGAAGAATGCTACTACCGGCGCAAACGTTGACACCTTCAACGGTTCCCTCTACTATGATGCTAGCGCGGGTCAGTATTACAGCGTGATCACCGAGGGTGCAGTGACCAAGATGGTCGGCACGATGGGCAATCCTGGCGATCAGGAGTATTACTTCGTGTATGTCACCGGCGGTGCTGCTGAGAACCGTCTGTGCGTCCAGGCTTACGCCTACGACAAGGTCACGAGCCCGAGCAACCCCGACGGTGCTACCAAGCAGAGCGTTGCTGATGCCCGTGCGGCGGCCGTCAACGGCAAGACCATCACGGTTAACGTCAACGATACTTCTTCCACCACCAACGACAAGATCGTTGCCGCTCTCCGTGCGCTTCTCGTGAGCACCGGTACTGAAAATCAGACTAACGCTGGATACGCCGTGTTCAACATTGGCGACTACAACGTTCCTTCCGGTACCACTGGTCAGGCAACTCTTCAGGTTCCTGTTACTGCTGTGAACTATGATGCTACCGCGAACGCGACTGTTACGGTCATCTTCCAGTTCTAATCTGATGCAGCCATCCAAAAACTTTTTATAAAGTTTCAGCCCCGAGCCGAAAGGCTCGGGGCTGTTTTTTAATATCCCAACCCTACATAATAATAGGTGCTGCCGGACATATTCATCTGCACGTCACCGGCGACTTGGGGATTTTGGCAGTACCAACTCACCTTTTTTTCGCCCCATGTGATCGTGCCCATCGTGTCGCCCATAGGGCCGTAGCCATTGGGACGCACGAAAAGGGTATGCGTCCCGGTGCTGCTCTTGCGTATAATAACGACCAACACCGGCGTAAAGTCGAACGTAAGGGAACTGGGGTTCGACTGACCGGTTTTGCCGTTGCCCGCGTAGCTGCCGCTCGAAATGCGGCAGGTCTTGCCGCCGCTGCCGAGCGCCGTTTGCAGCGCCGCCACCGTCTGCTGCACCGTCGCGGCGTCCGCCTTTTCGGCAGTCGCGTCCGCTGCGGCCTTGAGCGTTTCGTCGATCGTCTGAAATGCGGCGTTGAAGTCCTGCATCTTGATCGGATCCTCCTTGACCCATTGCGGAAGTTTGTAATTTGTTGTCGTCTCCATGCTCTTTCCCCCAAATTTTGATAATGTTGGAAAAGGCACCTCACACCCCCCTGAAAACGCGGGGACACTGCTGCATGATTTGCCTTTTCATGATACGCCGTATCATGAAGAAACGTTGCACACAACGCGGCAAAAAGTTGCACCGCCTCCGGTATTAGAATTCACGATACCACAAATTGCCGCGTTTTGTGCAACGATCGCCGTTGTGCGCGGGAACTTTTTCGCCTATCATACGTCTATAGAAGTATCCGAAAGAAATGAGGAACGAACGATGAAAAACCTTCTCTCCCTTCTGCTCCCCCTCGTGCTCCTGCTCTCCCTGACCGCCTGCGGCGAAAAAAGCGCAGACGAGGCCGCGCGCCAAACCCCGCCAACACTGACGGTGACAAGCGCAAACGCTTGCAGCGTCACCCTCAAAAGCAGCAGCTACGACTGGACCTACACCCAGGGCCTACAGAGCATGACCGACATTGCCTGCGGCGCGCACCCGCTGGACGAAACCTCCCGTGACATCACGCCTGTACTGGAAATGCCCTTTGCAGTATCAGCCGCCTATTTCTACACCGTGACGCTCGATTTCGGCGATAATTCGCCTGATTCCGTCAGTCTCCGCTGCTGGCCGTCCGACGCCTGGGGCAGCACCGGCATGCCGTCCGAGACCGTGACCGCCCAGCGGCAGGATAACGGCACATTCCGCGCAGAACTGCCGCAAAGCGACGGCATTTTCGCCGTCGACGCGCTCTGGGACGGCAGCAGTGCGACGTATACCTTCTGCACGCAGGCGGAGGGGAGCGAAGAGCTCCACCCGGGCGCGGTGCTCAGCATCGGCGAGAGCGAAGACATCCGCAAGATCGACATCTCGTGGCGCAGCGGCGGCGTGAACATTTATACCGCCGAGCAGAGCGCGCAGATCGGCGTGAAGGAGGAATCCGCCGCGCCGCTCGCCGAGAGCGAGAAGATGGTCTGCGCGATCGACGGCGACACGCTGCGCATCCACTTCCTCGGCGACGCTTACCGCGGCAGCTACGACGGGGAAAAGCACCTCGACGTGGGACTTCCGAGGGAACTGGTCAGCGCCGGTCACTTTGAGGAGATAAAAGTCGAAACAACGGACGCCTACGCCTACGTGAGCGCCGATGCGCAGAAGATCGAGCTTTCGACGCTCAGAGGCGATGCGCGCGTGATGTGCGCGAACTGCCCGGAGGTGGAGATCGAGACCACGAGCGGCAATGCCGGTGTGGTGGACGGCACGTGGGCAAGGGTCGATATTTCGACGCTCTCCGGCGCGATCGAGCTGGCGGGCGATGCGGAGAGCGCCGAGATCGAAACCGCGAGCGGCAAGGTGGATATCGCCGGCGCGCTCGGCGCGCTGGACTTCGAAAGCGTCAGCGGCAACCTGATTTTGGCTACCGAGCGTGCGCTGCGCCTTGATGCCGAAACGGAGAGTGGCAGCATCTATCTGACCCTTCCCGCGCAGGACGGCTTTACTCTCGACTATGAAACGAAAAGCGGCGCGTTCCGCTCCGCGCTCACCGAGCGCGAAGGAGCGCTCATCACCTGTCTCGACGACCACGCGACGCACTACTCTGTGCCCGCGCTCGACGGCGGCGCGGTGAGCGAGCTTACGATCGAAACGATGAGCGGCGAGGTGACGATTGGAGCCTCTTCCTCTGGAAGCAACTAAAGCGCAAAAAAAGAGAGCGGCAGCGCCGCTCTCTTTTTTCGTTATTTCTCGTCGATTGCAAGCCACGTCTGGTCGAAGCCGTAGGGGAGCAGCTCCTTGATGTGCAGGTGCTTTTCCTCGTTGTCCTTGTTCAGGCACACGACCTCCATGTCGGGGCCGAACTCGTAGAGCACCTGACGGCACGCGCCGCAGGGGTAGCAGTAGTCGTCGCTGCGCCCAGCGATGACGATGCGCTTGAAGCGCCGATGCCCCTCGCTCACGGCCTTAAACGCCGCGGTGCGCTCGGCGCAGTTCGTCAGGCCGTAGCTCGAATTTTCGATGTTGCAGCCGGTGAAGACCGCGCCGTCCTCACATTCGAGTGCCGCGCCCACGGGGAAGTGGGAGTACGGCACATACGCCATGTCCAGCATGGCGACGGCCTTCGCCTTGAGTTCTTCTAACGTTGCCATAATAACGCCTCCTCACCAGTCTACGCCGAGATCAGGACGGACTTGCGTATCCATGATGTCCTCGGCGTTATAGAATTGCAGATAGCGGCTGCGCGAGTGGCGCAGCGTGGTGCCGTCCGGATGCAGACGGTCGCAGATGACGGCGGAAATGTCGGGCTTCACATAGCTGAACGAACTCGTGCCGACACTCGCGAAGATGCGGAAGCCCTGGCTTTGCAGGTACTGGAAGCACTCGCCGGTCTGGTGCCAGTCGTCACCGTCGGGACGGCCGCCGTGCGGATAGAACAAAATCTGCGTGGGGCCGACGAGCGAGCCGACCTCGTCCGCCCAGCGCTCGGTGTCGTTGATGACGGTCTGGAGCGGCTTGGTGTCGAGGCGGATGTGGCCCCAGGTGTGGCTGCCGAACGTCCAACCCGTTTCCTTGAGCCGCTCGATGACGGGCTTGACGGCCTCGATCTCGCTCGCGCGGTAGGCATCGAACGCGGGGCGGTCGGGCGAATCTGCCGCGATGTCGCGGTCATCCTGCGTGCGGTAGCCTAAAATACCCTGATAGCCCGTCAGCGAGAAGATGGCCTTCGCGCCGTTGAGTGAAAAGTCGGGGTGTTCGTAGACAAACTGGTCGAGAATGGGCGTCGCGTCGAGCTCCTTGGTCAAAAAGGTCTCATTTGTGTACGGATCGGTGCACTGCGCCCAGATCTCGCCGTCGTCGCCGACGACGAGCTTGCTCGTGAAGCCCTCGTCAAGCATATAGGGGTAGTAGTTCACGTCGTCAAAGCTGATGACGAGCGGCTTTTTGCCCTCTGGCAGCATCAGGGTGTTTCGCACCATATGCGTGCCGGACTCGTCCGTCACCTCGCTCCAGACATCCTCCATCGCGACTAAGATGTAGCCCTTGTCGTACACGGACTGCAAAATTTTGTTGTATTCGTCGACCGTCACCATCCAGTCGTCGAGGCCGTAGCGCTGGTCCTGACTGGCATTGCAGTCGTGGAAGGCCCACTGCGGATAGGCGATGATCGGGTGGAAAAAGAGGTGCTCCACCACCTGATCCGGCCCCCAGGCCTGCGTGAGCTGGTCCTCGGACCAGTAGTTGCGCACGGCGTCGTAGGGGTCAGTTGTATCGTCAGTATTGTTGTCGGTGTCGCTGCCATTCTCGTCCGTGACGGTCTGATCGTCGCCGTCGGACGGCGTCGTCTTATCGCCGCAGGCAGTCAGCAGCGACAGTACCATCAGCGCGCTGAGCAGCAGCGCAAAAAAGTGTTTCATGTCAAAATCTCCTCTCTCAAAACTGCGGGGCTATTATAGCAGACTCTATTTCTTTTGACTACGCCTTTGGCGCTTTTGTTCCCATTTGTAACTATTTACCACAAATAATTAAAGCGTCACAGCTTTTCGCATCCGCAGACGCGAAATGATTTCGAATCGTTTTTTGGCGCGACATGCGCGTGCCAAAAAACTCTTCTCGCTCCGCGCGTGTCGAAGCCGCCCTTTGGGCGGCAAGGCACGAAGCGGAGTGTAATTCTCAAAAAACAAGGGACACGGTTTCCGTGTCCCTTGTTTTTTGAAGAATTAGAAGTCTGCGTTGCCCACGGTTCTCGGATGCAGCTCCACGTCGCGGATGTTGCCGATGCCCGTTAAATACATCACCATGCGCTCGAAGCCAAGGCCGAAGCCCGCGTGACGGCAGGAACCGTAGCGGCGCAGGTCGCAGTACCACCAGTAGTCCTCGGGATTCATGCCGAGCTCGCGGATGCGCTTTTCGAGCAGCTCGATGCGCTCCTCGCGCTGGCTGCCGCCGATGATCTCGCCGATGCCCGGAACGAGGCAGTCCGCCGCGGCGACGGTCTTGCCGTCGTCGTTGAGGCGCATATAGAACGCCTTGATCTCCTGCGGATAGTCCGTGACGAACACGGGGCGCTTGAAGATCTGCTCGGTGAGGTAACGCTCATGCTCAGTCTGCAGGTCGATGCCCCACTCGACGGGGTAGTCGAACTTCTGGCCGCTCTCCTTTAAGAGCTTGACGGCCTCGGTATACGTCACGCGGCCAAAGTCGGAACTCTCGACGTGCTGGAGACGCTCAAGAAGGCCTTTGTCGACAAAGCTGTTGAAAAACGCGAGATCATCCGGGCAGCGCTCCATCACGCGGCGGATGATATGCTTGACCATCGCCTCCATGACCTCAAGGTCGCCGTCGAGGTCGCAGAACGCCATCTCCGGCTCGATCATCCAGAACTCGGCGGCGTGGCGCGCGGTGTTGGAATTCTCGGCGCGGAACGTGGGGCCGAAGGTGTAAACGTCACCGAACGCCATGGCGAAGTTCTCGGCGTTGAGCTGGCCGGAGACAGTCAGGCTCGTCTTCTTGCCGAAAAAGTCCTTGCTGTAATCGACCTTGCCGTCGGGCGTTCTCGGCGGGTTTTCAAGATCCAGCGTCGTGACCTGGAACATCTCGCCCGCGCCCTCGCAGTCAGAGCCGGTGATGATGGGGGTGTTGACATAGACGAAGCCGCGGCTCTGGAAGAACTCGTGCACGGCGTAGGCTGCCGCGCTTCTCACGCGGAACGCCGCGGAGAAGAGGTTCGTGCGCGGGCGCAGATGCTGAATGGTGCGCAGATATTCGACGCTGTGGCGCTTTTTCTGCAGGGGATAGTCGGGGGAGGACACGCCCTCGACCTCGATCTCTGTTGCCTTGACTTCGAGCGGCTGCTTGGCCTCGGGCGTCAGCACGACGGTGCCGTGCACGATGAGCGCGGCGCCCACGTTCTGCGCGGCGATCTCCTTATAATTAGAAAGAGAATTCGCATCCATCACGACCTGCAAATTGCGGAAGCACGAGCCGTCGTTCAGCTCGATGAATCCGAAGGTCTTCATATCGCGGATGGTCTTCGCCCAGCCGCATACGGTGACGCTTGCGCCGCCGTACTGCTCTTTGTCGGCGAAGAGCGCGGCAATTCTCACTCGTTCCATAATAATTTTCCTTCCTTTTGTGGGTTTTCACGGGATAATAGAGGTATTATATGCCACTTCCCGTGCAAATTCAAGCCCCGCTTTGTATTGACTTTTGACAAGTTGTATGTTATGATGCAATCTTACCTCAAAAGGTAAACGTGAAACTTTCACCTATTACTTTACAGGAGGATCTTAACTATGAACAAGTATCTGGATATCGCCCCCGAGGTTGCCGAGGCCCTTGCCGCCGGTAAGCCCGTCGTGGCGCTCGAATCCACCATCATTTCCCACGGCATGCCCTATCCCCAGAACGTGGAGACCGCCCTCAAGGTCGAGAGCATCATCCGCGAATGCGGCGCGATCCCCGCGACCATCGCCATCATCGGCGGCCGCTTGAAGGCGGGCCTTTCCAAGGAAGAGATCGACTACCTCGGCCGCACCGGCGCGGGCATCCCGAAGGCTTCCCGCCGCGACCTGCCCGTGCTCGTCGCGCAGGGCAAGGACGGCGCGTGCACCGTCACCACCACGATGATGATCGCCGACATGGCGGGCATCCGCGTGTTCGCCACCGGCGGCATCGGCGGCGTGCACCGCGGCGCGCAGGAGACGTTCGACATCTCCGCCGACCTCGAAGAGCTGGCCAACACCTCCGTCATGGTCGTGTGCGCGGGTGCGAAGTCCATCCTCGACCTCGGTCTGACGCTCGAATATCTCGAGACCCACGGCGTGACCGTCATCGGCTACGGCACGAGCGAGCTGCCTGCGTTCTACACGCGCAAGTCCGGCTTTGGCGTCGACTACGAGCTCGACACGCCGGAGCAGCTGGCCAAGGCGTTCCACGTCAAGCGCGAGCTGGGTCTGCGCGGCGGCTTACTCGTCACGAACCCGATCCCCGAAGAGTACTCCATGGACAAGGAAGTCATCGACAAGGCGATTGCCGAGGCCGTCGAGGACGCGAAGAAGGACGGCATCCACGGCAAGGCCACGACGCCTTATCTGCTCGCCAAGATCAAGGACCTGACCGGCGGCGACAGCCTGGATTCCAACATCCAGCTCGTGTTCAACAACGCGCGCCTCGGCGCGGCGGCGGCTGTGGAGCTCAGCAAGCTCGAAAAGTGAGATATTTTGTCATCTATCTCGCCGCGATCAATCTAATTACTTTCTGCGTCTATGGCGCAGACAAGCGCCGCGCCAAAATTCAGGGTGCGCGGCGCGTGCCCGAAAAGACCTTATTTGCACTCGCGCTGCTGCTCGGCAGCGCGGGTGCTCTTTTCGCAATGAGGGTCTTTCACCACAAAACGCGGCACTGGTACTTCAAGTTCGGCATCCCGGCGATCTTACTTGCGCAGATCGCGGCGGGGGTGTTCGTGTATGTGCGGTTTTTCGCGGCGTAAAAAATTTTTGGGAAATTTTCGGGTTTCGTGAAACAAAACAGACATTTCTTGCGTCTAATTAAGGAAGCAAAGGGAAACTGGGCGAAGCGGGAAGATAAAGAATTTATGAATTTTCCATTTTCCTGTTCCCTTATTTCCCGCGGCATGGTAAAATGCCATGTATGAGAAAGGCTCTGTGCGCGCGGAGCCGACAACAACAAACACGAAAGGATGAAGATCACATGAAAAAATTTCTCTCCTTGCTATTGGCTCTGACATTGGTCCTGAGCCTCGTCGTCGTGCCTGCAAGGGCAGACGTGACAACGGATCTCAGTTGGACAGAACCGACAATGACTGGCCCAACTGATACGACAGCCGCAAGAGGAACTACGTTGACATTCACTGTCTCAGAACCTTCTGTAACGAAAAACAGTTCCACTGCAACAAAGGGCACTGACTATGAAATTTCATACGCATGGAGCGGTTTGCCGGACGGTGTGACTTCCTCTACCCAAAATCCTAATCAAGCAACTGGCACTGTAACCGGTATTGCAGGAAATTACACTGTCAAGTGCACTGTTACAGTCACAGCAAAAGGTGATGCAACAGGTGGACCGCTTACTAAAGAATTGAGTAAAACCATCACGATCAGCGATGCCGTTCTTGACAGTGATGTGACTACCGTTTCTTTTAACGGTCGTTCTTATGCCAAGAACGCTGTGCTTTATTCGACTAATTCCAATAATAATGAAACCACCCTTCTTGAAAGTGCGGACAAATGGATTATCGCTGGTTATACCGTCAATAGTGCAACTTACAGGTCTGGCACAGTAACTCTCAATGTGTCCAGAACCTCTGGCAGTCCTACTGCAAGCGGTAATATCACGGTTACAGCGACCGCTGCAACCGCTACTGGTAATGTTGCTGTTTCTCCCGCAAACCATCATCGTGTCGGTCAGAAAATGACATTTTCCCTTCCTGATGGCGTTAATAACAAGAATAGCACTCACGCCATCTTTGCATGGATTGTCAAGAGTGGTAATACTACCGTTGCGCAGGGTGCCAACAAGACTCTTGATTGGACTCCGGCGACCGCAGGTACATATACGGTTGAATGCGCTGTGAAGGAAGGCTCTGCCGAAGTTGGTACGATTAGTCTCGCCAGCAGCATCACGGTTGCAGCCGAAAACTATGAAGCTGCCTTTACTGGTGTCACTACCAACAGCGCAGTTGTCGTTTATGGCAGTAGTGCTCAGTATACTGCACAGGTTCCTAAGCCTTATCTGAGAAGTGTGAAAAGCGGTATTAACAATGTTCCTTATGAAAGTCTCACCGCCGTCTCCTATCAGTCTTCCAATGAAAGCATTGCCACTGTGAACGCTTCCGGTCTGGTCACTGCTCGCAGCACCACCGGTACTGCCACGATCACGGTCAAATTCACGTATCTGGATAAGGATTACACTGAAACCTACACCATCTACAACCGCGCTCCTTCTTATACCATCCCGACCTCCATTCAGGCCGGTGCGGCCACGCCTTATGACGCGGCTACGCTCAGAGGGTATGCGAGCACTGCTCTTACCACCGCCGGTATCAATATTCCTGTAACCAGCATCAACTACGTCAACAGTGTTGCCGCTAAGAGCAACTGCACCGTGACGCAGCCCACCTACGGCTCCACGACCTACTATGTCACCGGCGGCACGTTCGGTACGGCGACCTTCACCGCTACGGTCAACACTGCAAACGGCACTTATCCCATCACTTTCAACGTTGCGGTCAAGCCGCAGGCGACCACCTATGAAGACCAGTATCCCGAGCCGGTCGCCTATGGCAACACCTACCGCTATTATGTTCAGGTCCCCAGCGGTTTCACCAGCTATTACGTTCTCGGCACCCCCAATCAGACGACCGAGCCGAACTGGACACTGACCGGTACGCAGTATTATGGCAACAATCTTTATTATCTGACTGACAGCAACTTTGTGGGCGGCAAGTGCACGCTGTGGCTCGTCACCAGAACCGCCAACGGCGCTTATTACTGCGGTCAGCTCACCGTCTACCAGAAGAACTACAACATCAACTACAACGGTGTGGCCGGTGAGACCGTCCAGTTCGCGCAGAGCGACTTCACCGACTTCATGAACGAGGTCGCTGAGGCCCGCGGCGACGCCAGCAAGACCAAGTCCTATCCCTATGTCACCTTCGATTATGTGACCTTCTCCCTGCCCACCACCGCGCAGGGCACGCTGTACTACGGCGGCACCGCCATGTCCACCAGCAATTCCTCCGGCGCGTTCAACACCCGCACCAAGGTCACCAACCTCGATAGCGTGACGTTCGACCCCAACGCCAAGACCACCGCGAAGACCATCACGCTGAACTTCACCCTGTACGCCAAGCGCTACTCCAACACGAGCAGCACGTCCGGCACGACCGTGAGCTACTCCGGCAGCGTCGTCGTCAACCTCGTGCGCGAGGACATCAAGTACACCGTCTCTCAGGGCGACAGCGTCCGCTTCGACGAGAGCGACTTCCTGAACTACCTGCGCTCCACCAAGGGCTACAGCAGCAACAACACCATCGACTACGTGACCTTTGACCAGAGCGCCGTCTCCGCCGTCAACGAGGGCTCGCTCTACACCTACTACAACGGCTACAACTACGGCGGCTCCGTCAAGACGACTGACAAGTTCTACTACAACGCCGCCGCCAGCCAGAATGCGCTCAGCGACGTCGCGTTCCTCGCCAGCCGCTACGCCAAGACCGGCGAGACCGTCTACATCCCGTTCACCATCTACGCCCGCTACGGCACGACCGGCACCGGCACCCGCCAGCTCACCGGCACCGTGGCCATCAAGATCGGCCAGACGATGAACTTCATCGACGTCAAGACCACCGACTACTTCTACAACTCCGTCAAGTGGGCCGTCGGCAAGAACATCACCAACGGCACGTCCAGCACCACCTTCTCCCCGTACAAGTCCTGCACCCGCGCCGAGATCGTGACGTTCCTGTGGCGCGCCGCCGGCAGCCCGGAGCCGACCATCACCCGCAACCCGTTCCGCGATGTCAACGCCGTCACGCACTCCAGCTACTATAAGGCCATCCTGTGGGCCAGCCAGAAGGGTATCGCAGCCGGCACCAGCGCCACGACCTTCTCTCCCGATCAGGTCTGCACCCGTGCCCAGATCGTGACCTTCCTGTACCGCTACGCGGGCAAGCCCAGCGGCTATTACTCCAACCCGTTCAAGGATGTGGGCGCCACGAACGAGGCGAGCTACTACAACGCCATCCTGTGGGCCTCCGGTAAGGGCATCACCACCGGCAGCAGCCCCACGACGTTCTCCCCCTACGCCTCCTGCAACCGCGCCGAGGCCGTGACGTTCCTGTATCGTTACACCAACGGACTTTAATGCTTAAAACGAAAGCCCCGCTCAGCGGGGCTTTCGTTTTAGCTTTTTGCGCTCCGCGGCAGCGCACGCGCCGTAGGCGCGCACGTTTGCGGAGCGAGAAGTGTAAATCCTGACGCACACGCCCCAGGGCGGCTTCTCTTGCCGCTTTGCGGCAATTCACCTTCTGT
>OGCO01004536.1_pt1 | contig 14718 bp, 10 predicted proteins | sample 1570171 | NCBI WGS metagenome assembly OGCO01 (sample SAMEA4370583, study PRJEB24528) | human gut metagenome | reverse complement strand
ACTTCGCAAAGTACGAGGGCAACGAGCACGGCAAGGCTCTGGTCTCCGCCGGCCCCCAGCTGTAAGCTGAAACCCGCATTTTTCTTCTGAACTCCATATAAAATAAGCGCCCGCCCCGTGGTTCTGCTCGAACCATAGGGCGGGCGCTTTGCTGTTAAAAAAAGATTGACCGCCTCTGTTCTTGCCCAACCGAGCGGTCAATCTTTTGACATAATCCTGAGAAGGAACTGACCACATTTACAGCCAGTGTCTTTCCGCTTCATTTATTGTAGTAACATCACAGCTTTTTGTCAAGAACACCCGTTCTTTTGCCCGGGTAAACAGAGCGTCGATTGCGTTTTGCGCGGCCTTATGCTATGCTTTTTCCAAGGGAGTTGATAAAATGGATGCCAGAACCTTCGGAAATTATCTGAGCCGGATGCGCAAAGCGCAGGGGCTGACACAGGCTGAGCTGGCTGAACAGCTGCACGTTACCGACAAGGCTGTCAGCCGCTGGGAGCGGGGCATCGGTCTGCCGGATATCAACACACTGGAGCCGCTGGCAGATGCTCTGGGGCTGACCCTTGCCGACCTTATGCACTGCCGCGCCCCGGAAGAAGCCGATGCCGCACCGACCATCCAGCTGGAAGATTTCTTTACCATGCTACGCCGGCAGCACGCCGTAGATTGGCATTCCGTGCGCACCGCCCTGCTTGGGCTGAGCATTGCGCTTGCCTTGTGGGGTGTTTTGGCTTGCCCCGGCACCATTGCGGTGCACTGGCATGGTCTTGGCGATGGTTCTTTTCGGGCAGACGGCTGGATGCATTCTCTCGTCATTTTCCCGTTGTGTGCAGGCATTGAATTTTTATCGCTGGAGATCTGGAACAGTTTTGAACAGACAGGCTATTATCGCCGCTGGGGTGAGATCAATCTTTTCATCATTCATGCCATGTCCTTCGGCACACGCTCTGCCAGATGGATGAAGGTTGTGCTGGATCTTTTGTTTTTCTTTTGCTTTGGTTTTGTGGTTCCATTTGTAGAAGCGTGGATGATTTTTTTGAATTGATGCCACCCATTTCCGTAAAAAAGAGACAGCGGAACGCCCGTAGGCGCTCCGCTGTACCCTTTTTAAAGCATCATTCAGCCCAGCAGTTCCAGCACACCGGCCTTGGGGCGGGCGCCCACAGCCTGACGCACCAGCTTGCCCTGCTCGAACACCAGCAGGGTGGGAATGCTCATCACCCCGAACTGCGCCGCCAAGTCCGGCTGCTCGTCCACGTTCACTTTGCCCACCTTTACATCGGTGCGCTCCTCGGCTACCTCGTCCACCACGGGGCTCAGCATCCGGCAGGGGCCGCACCAGCTGGCCCAGAAGTCCAGCAGTACGGGCTTTTCGCTGTGGAGCACTTCCTGTGCAAAGTTTTCCTTGGTAATGTTGATGACTGCCATATTTTTTCCCTCCTGAATGGGTGTTGTGTTTTACTGACAATATCAGTATACCCCATACGCCGCCCGCTTTTCCGTGACCGGGTCACGCAGGCGCAAAAACCAGCCGTGCCGCATCGGGCGTTGCAACTGCTGTCATAGAAATTTCCTCCGTTTCGTGATTTTTGGTTGCACTTATCCAAGCCGTCCGGAAAAATGCACCGGACAGTTTACTTTCTGTTGTTTGTGTGGAGCGGTTTACTCCATGTATGCACCCTTCATGGGGCTGACGGCGTGCTGAGAGTAGAGTTTCAGCAGACCCTTGGTATACTTGGGTGCTTTGGGCTTCCAGTTGGCGCGGCGTTCCGCGAGGATGGCGTCCATCTCTTCAGGGGTCTTGGGCTCGCCCTTCACGCCCACAATGGCCAGCTTGCGGTTATGCACATCGATCTGGATCAGGTCGTCCGGCTCCACCAGTGCGATGGGACCGCCCACCGCAGCCTCCGGGCTGACATGGCCGATGACCGGGCCGCGGCTTGCGCCGGAGAAGCGTCCGTCGGTGATTAGCGTTACGCTGGAAGCCAGCTTCGGGTCGGCGCAGATGGCCACTCCCCTGAGAAGTTCTCGGGCAAGTGGGCATTTCTCTTTCTCTATTTCCGACTTGCTCTTGCAGTCACGCATCCCCATGAGATGCGTCAATTTTTTGAAAACTGGTAAACTGCCCAAAATACGCCCTTAAAAGTTTACTTGACGCGATTTTCAAATCAATATATAATTGGGTCAGAAACTAATTATAGAAAAGGATGATTTCCAATGGCGCGCAGATACGACAGCAAAGAAGCAAAACGGCGGATACTGACCGCCTGTGTCCGGCTTTTTCTGGAAAAAGGCTACACGAACACCAAGGTGGCAGAAATTTTAAAGGAAGCAGATGTTTCTGCCGGGTCGTTCCAGAATATTTTCCGCACCAAGGACGGTGTGCTGACCGAGCTGATCGGCATGATGTTCAGCAGGCAGTTCGGCGCGGTAAGGCCGCTGGCGGCAAACGCCCCCTCGCCGGTGTACCTCTACGCGGTGGAAACGGCTTTGCAGCTGGCGATGACCGAGCTGAGCGAGAATCTGCGGGATATCTATGTGGAAGCGTACACCTTCCCCGCCACGGCGGAGATCATCCACCGCAGTACCACGGCAGAGCTGCAGGCGGCGTTCAGCGCGTATCTGCCCGGGTGCGCCGAGTGCGATTTCTACGAGATGGAGCTGGGCACGGCTGGCATGATGCGCGGCTACATGGCACGGCGGTGCGACCCCTACTTTACGCTGGAGCGCAAAATACGGCGGTTCCTGAGCATGAGCCTGAGTGCGCTGCAGGTCCCCGCGCAGGAGCGCGAGCAGGTCATCGCTTTTGTGGCGGAGATCGATATGCTTGCCCAGGCGCGGAAGGTGGTAGATGCCGTGCTTGCATCGCTGTCCGTGCAGTTTGATCTGAAAGGATAACAAGGTTTGATGATAAGGAGGGAACAACATGAAAAAATGGCTGATCGGGTGTTTGACGGTGCTGGCAATGGTGTGCCTGATACCGGGGATCATGTTAAAAGCGGCGGCAGAAACAGTCACGAAAAAATGCCCCTCCTGTGGGTATGATGGAGAATATGAGGTCATCGAATATAAACAATATGATTCAAAGCGCCATTCGATCATTGTAAAAAATGGATGCCCGAACTGCGAAATCCATTATAGGTTTGGTGAGAAACACTCCGGCGGCACCGGAACGTTCACCTGCACCACAGGCAAAACCTGTGAAAAATGCGGCGCGGAATACGGCATTCTTGGTCACGACTGGGGCGCGTGGACGCCTAACTACGCCAGCAACGGCACGCACACCCGCAGATGCAAGCGCTGCAACGCAGAAGAGACTGGAAGCTGCAGCGGCGGCTACGCGACCTGCGACACTCTGGGAATGTGCAATACTTGCGGAGGGAGTTACTACGGCGGTCACGCATGGGGCGAGTGGTCATCCGCCGGCAACGGCACGCACACCCGCAGCTGCACGAACTACTGCCGCGAAGTTGATACTGCAAAGTGTACCGGTGGCAAAGCAACCTGCAGCGCCAAAGCGGTCTGTGAGGTGTGTGGTGGGGAATACGGCGAAAAAGACTCAAATAACCATGATCTGGTGCAGCACGCAGCAAAAGCCCCCACCTGTACGGAAATCGGCTGGGACGCTTACGACCTCTGCGTCAGCTGCGGCTATACCACCTATACAGAGCTGCCCGCACAGCATGATTTGAAGCAGCACGCAGCAAAAGCCCCCACCTGCACGGAAAAGGGCTGGAACGCTTACGAAACCTGCTCCCGCTCCGGCTGCAACTATACCACTTATCAAGAAATCCCCGCACTGAAACATGACTTGGTGAATCACGACGCGCAAGCTCCCACCTGCACGGAAAAGGGTTGGAACGCTTACGAAACCTGCTCCCGCTGCGACTATACCACCTATACAGAGCTGCCCGCGCTGAACCATGCTCTGGTGAATCACGACGCGCAAGCTCCCACCTGTACAGAAATCGGCTGGAACGCCTACGAAACCTGCTCTCGTTGTGACTATACCACCTACGCGGAGCTGCCCGCGCTGAACCATGATCTGGTGAATCACGACGCGCAAGCCCCCACCTGTACGGAAATCGGCTGGGATGCTTACAAAACCTGCTCCCGCTGCGATTATACCACCTATGCGGAACTGCCCGCGCTGAACCATGCTCTGGTGCAGCACGCAGCAAAAGCTCCCACCTGTACGGAAAAGGGCTGGGATGCTTACAAAACCTGCTCCCGCTGCAACTATACCACCTATGCGGAACTGCCCGCGCTGAACCATGATCTGGTGAATCACGACGCGCAAGCTCCCACCTGTACGGAACCCGGCTGGAATGCTTACGAAACCTGCTCCCGCTGCGACTATACCACCTATGCGGAACTGCCCGCACTGAAGCATGATTATCAGGCTGTTACCGTAGACCCCACCTGTGAAGCAGACGGCTACACCATCTTTACCTGCTCCCGCTGCAAAGACAGCTACACCGCAGACCCGACCGATAAGCTGGGACACCAGTTCGGTGCATGGTCCCCGAACGGAACCGGCTCTCAGAGCGCCGATTGTCTGCGGCAGGGCTGCGCGCACACTGGCAGCACGGATTGCCGGAAGTTTACTTTCCGCACTGCGGAAGGCGAAACGCTGACCTTCTGCCCCGTGTGCGGGCAGGCAGAAAACGCCGCGCAGCTGGAAATGATCGACGCCGCAACGGCATGGCCGCTCAGCGGCAGCCTTTCTGCGGAGGATGTGACTGCGCGGACGAATGGGGAATACCTGAGTGTGGCATTTGAGACCGCAGGCAGCCTGACGCAGCCCACCGGCCGGGTAAGGCTCGCGCTGCCCGCCGGATTGCTGGAAGGCAAAACGCTTGTGCGCATTGCCCCGGACGGCACACAGACCGAGATGCCTTTTGAAACAAAGCGCGGAAAGATCATCCTTACGCTGGATTTTGTAAACAGCGAGCTGCCCGTAATGCTCTTCCGGCTGGTACCCCAGACCGCCGCCCTCTGAATGCTTTTACAGCGGCACGAACAATAAAACGCAAAATGCCCGCCCACCGTGGTTTTCCACAGCTGGGCGGGCATTCTTTTGTGCCTTTTTGGCGTAAAAATACCCCCGGAGGATGCAGCGTTTTTTACGCTGTCTACTCTGGGGGCAGTATATCAAGCGCTGCGCGGCAGCTCCCGGAAGCGGACACTGTATCGCTGAAAAAGCACTTCCTAGCGCTGCTCCTCCGGCGGGCAGCAGCTCTCCCGGGGGATGAGCTTATGCGGCACGATGATCTTTGTGGCCAGAAGGTTCGGGTTCTCAATGTGGTTGATGGTCTGGCTGGCGGCTGAAAAAGACCCAGCTGACCACCCGCTACGGCCGGAAGAACTGGGCGTAACCGCAAGAAACTTCAATACAAAGGGCAGGACGGCCTGTGGGCTGCCCTGCCCTTTGTGCGGATGCCCCTTGGCAAACCGGACGGGATTGCGCTATAATAGAGCCGTAACAGTTCCACAAAGGTGTGGTAAGGGAGGTGCGGTCATGATCCGGGTGGCGATCGTAGAGGATGACGCGGAGGTACAGGGGGTATTGCAGGAGTATGTCCGGCGGTATACCCGGCAGTACGGGACAGAATTTGAAGTGTCGGTCTTTGCGGACGGGGTGGACCTTCTGGAGGATTACCGCGCGGTCTACGATATTATTTTTCTGGATGTGGAGATGAAGCATCTGGACGGCATGGCCACGGCAGAGCGCATCCGGCAGATGGATGCAGACGTCATCCTGATCTTTATCACCAACATGGCGCAGTACGCCATCCGGGGCTACTCGGTGGGGGCGCTGGACTATGTGCTGAAGCCGGTGCCCTACTTTGCCTTTTCGCAGCAGCTGCTCAAGGCCGTTACCCGGCTGGAAAAGCGGGCAAAGCGCTACCTCACTGTGCCGGTGGAGGGCGGGCTGCGCCGACTGAACACCGCAAGCATCTATTACTTGGAAAGTGAGGGGCACCGGGTACACTTTTACACCGACGAGGGCGATTTTTCTGCCCCCGGCGCCCTCAAGACCTTTGAGGAAAAGCTGGCAGACTGCCCCTTTGCCCGGTGCAACAGCGGCTACCTGGTAAATCTGGCGCAGGTGCAGGCGGTGCAGCAGAACACGGTGCAGGTGGGACCCTATGAGCTGCAGATCAGCCGCCCCAAGCGCAAGGCCTTTCTTGCCGCCCTGACCGATTACATCGGAGGTGAAGGCTCATGACCGCGCTGCCGGATATCCCCCGGCTGTACACCGCCCTTGCCGAGTGTCTGGCGGTGCTGCTGGTCACCCCGGCGCTTGCACCCCGCTTTTCCAAGGCAGTTACCGTGGGGGTCACCCTGCTGTGGGCGGCGGTGCTGTCGGCCTTTCTGGGGCTGACCGGCAACGTGCCCGGCGGGTTCTGGATCCCCTGCATGGTGACGGCCATCGGGCTTTCCTACTTATACTTATGGGGTGTGTGGAGCATCACCCTGCTGGAGGCCGGGTATCACTGCGCCCGGGCGTTTATTCTGGCAGAGCTTGCCGCCAGCGTGGAGTGGCAGCTGCACTGCGCTCTCTGGCCTGCCCGCAGCCCGTGGGAGCCGCTGTCTTTGCTGCTGCTGGCGCTGGTGTACGGGGCGCTGTTCGGGGGGATGAGCTATCTGCTGCACATCAGACCCCAGCCTGCCGGGCATCTGGAGATCAGCGGCAGCGCCGCCCTGACGGCGGTCATGCTGGCGCTGACCGCCTTTGCGGTGAGCAATCTCGGCTTTTTGCCGGGCAGCGAGATCAACATGAGCATTTTTTCCATCCGCACTCTGGTGGATTTTTCCGGCGTGCTGATCCTGACCGTGCAGCACGAGCAGCTGCGGGAGAACGCTTTGCACAGCGAGCTTGCCGCCATGGATGAGGTGCTGCACCGCCAGTACGAGCAGTACAAGCGCAGCAAGGAGGGCATCAACCTCATCAACCGGCGGTACCATGAACTGAAAGTCCAGCTTGCCCGCATCCGGGAGGAGCAGGATCAGACCAAGCAGAACGCCGCCATTGCCGCCATGGAGAAGAACATCCGCCAGTACGAGGCCGAGAACAAGACCGGCAACCCGGTGCTGGATACCCTGCTCACCGCCAAGACCATGGAATGCCAGCAGGAGAATATCACCATCACCAGCGTAGCGGACGGCAGGATGCTGGGCTTTCTCACCATCCGGGAGCTGTGTACCATCGTGGGCGTGGCGCTGGACAACGCCATTGCCGCCGTGCGCGCCGAGCCGGACCCCGAAAAGCGGCTCATCAAGGTGGCGGTGTACAGTCAGGGCGGCTTTGCCATGCTGCGGTTCGAGCACTATACAGAGACTGCCCCCGCACTGGATGCGGACGGCCTGCCGCAGCAGGGGTCGGACCTGAAAAGCGTCCGCACCACCGTCGGGCAGCACGGCGGCAGCATGACGCTGCACTGGGAAAACAACTGGTGCACCCTGCGGATCTTATTTCCGCTGTCAAAAAACAAATGAATTTTTACGGCAGGTATCCCCTGCCGTTTTTTGTTGTCTGGCAGGGTGCACAAATATAATGCGGCAATATTTGTGTATGTGCACAATAAAATTTGAAACCTTATTGTAACTTCTGCAAATTATGCATCCAAAACGACAGATTGTGCGGAGAACGGTTCGTTCTGCAGTATATATGATAAAATGACATCAAGCAAAGGAGCGGACGCGCTCCGGAGAACAGCTATGAACCGGGTCGTGTACCCAAAAGAGAAGGAGTTAACAGTTATGGCACAGAAAAAGAAGGACAGTAAGATGATGGGCAAGATCATCAAAACTGTCGTTTCGGGTGTGTTGTGTGTCGCATTGGCGGGCGGTATAGTTGCGGCCAATGTGCTGATCCCGCCCAACGCCAGCAGCGTGCAGAGCATTTTGGGCCTGAAGAGCGGAGGCATCGACAACAGCAAGGCAAAGACCGAAGGCATCAACATGGAGTACGGCAAGCCCGGCTTTGACACAGAGGATGCGCTGGTTGAGGATGAGATCGCCCTGAACAAGCAGATCGCAGCAGAGGGCATCGTTCTGCTGAAAAACGACGCTGGCAAGATGCCGTACAGCACGGATACGACCTTCAGTTTTGTCAGCCATTCTGCTGTCAGCTACATTGGCGGCAATAAGGTCGATATGAAAACTGCTTTTGAAGATGCAGGCTTTGGCGTTAACGAAGCACTCTGGAAATTCTATTCCGAAGGCAACGGCAAGGACTACGGTCTGGGCGCCGGTTCTGTTTCCTACGGTGATGACGAGGACTTTTCCATCAACGAATGCCCCCTGTCTGTCATGAAAGCAGAGCCGGGTCTGACCGACTCCATGCAGGGCACTGTTCCCGTTTTTGTGTTCAGCCGTGTGGCTGGCGAGGGCCGCGATATGCCGCGCTCCATGTACAACCACACCGATGTGGAAGAGGACAAGACCAAGACCTACCTCGAGCCGGATTCCGTGGAACTGGAGATTCTCCAGTACCTGAACGACAACTTTGACGATGTCGTGCTGCTGCTCAACTCCAGTGCAGCGGTCGATCTGAGCTGGGTGGAGGATTATCCCAGCATCCACACGGTCATCTCGGCTCCTGCCATGGGCGACTACGGCCTGTGCTCTCTGGCAGAGATCTTCTCCGGCAAGGTCAATCCTTCCGGCCGCACCGTGGATACCTATGAAGTGGATGCCATGAACAGCCCGGCGGCGCAGAACTTCGGCGACTTTGCCTACTACGATGAGAATGGCAACCTCACCAAGTACAACTACGTCAGCTACAAAGAGGGCATCTATGTTGGCTACCGCTACTACGAGACCCGTTACGAGGATAAAGTCCTCGGTCAGGGCAATGCGGGCGATTACAACTACGACGATGCTGTGATGTACCCCTTCGGCTACGGCCTGTCCTACACGGATTTCGAGTGGTCTGATTACGATACCAGCTGGGATGGCGATACCTGCACTGTGACCGTCAAGGTCACCAACACCGGTTCTGTTGCAGGCAAGGACGTTGTGGAAGTCTACGCACAGAGCCCTTACACCGATTATGACAAGGCCAACAAGGTGGAAAAGGCTGCCGTTGAACTGGTCGGTTACGCCAAGACCTCGGAGCTGGCTCCCGGTGCAAGCGAGACCGTGACGGTCACCTTTGACCAGGAACAGCTGAAGTCCTACGACTACACCAACGCCAAGACCTACATCCTGGATGCCGGTGACTACTACATCACCGCAGCTAAGAATGCACACGATGCTGTCAACAACATCCTTGCCGTCAAGGGCAAGACTGTGGAAGATGGCATGACCGCCGATGGTGACGCCGGGTTTGTGGCGACCTATACCCCGGCCAACGGCACCGTGGATACCACGACCTATAAGAACGACACCACCACCGGCGTGGAGGTCACCAACCAGCTGGATCATGCAAACGGCGGGCTGCAGTATCTCTCCCGCAGTGACTGGACTGGCACCTGGCCGACCGTTGACGGCGAGGTCAGCGACCAGATCAGCACCTGGGGCAACCCCATCAACGGCACCGATGCAAACGGCAACCCCGCTTCCTATACTTACTATAAGACCATCAGCAGCGAGGATCTGGCAAAGCTGGATTCCTTCGATTCCCTGAACCCCACCGATCCTTCTACCCTGACCGATGAGCTTGTCTACGGCAAGGACAACGGCCTCGGCCTGATCGATATGCGTGGTCTGGATTACAACGACCCCAAGTGGAACGACCTGCTCGACCAGCTGACCCCCAGCGATTACCAGACCCTGATCACCCAGTCCGGCTATGGTACGGCAGCCATCAAGTCGGTGGATAAGCCCTCCGCGACCGACCGAGATACTGCCACCGGCCTGATCAACTTCGGTTTCGATGCAAGCGGCAACCTCTACTTCAAGGGCAACATCACGCACTGCGGCGTGATCGTTCTGGCACAGACCTACAACGATGATCTGGCCACTCACTACGGCGAGAACATTGGCGACGAGTCCTACTATCTGGATGTCGATGGCTGGTATGCACCGGCAGTCAACATGCACCGCACTGCATTCTCCGGCCGCAACAGCGAGTATTACTCCGAGGATCCGTTCATCGGCGGTCACATTGCTTCCCTCGAGTGTGAGGGTGTCGCCTCCCGCGGTATGTATGTCTTTGTCAAGCATTACGCCATCAACGATCAGGAGGACCACCGCGGCGACCGTGAAGGCCAGTACAGCATTGCGACCTTCCTGAACGAGCAGGCGGCCCGCGAGATCTACCTCAAGCCCTTTGAGATGTGCGTCAAGTCTGATAAGGTCGAGATGAACTATGCAAAGGACAACGGCGACGGCACTTACAGCAATGCCACCACCGAGATCCCGTCCGTCACCGGCATCATGACCTCCTTCAACCGCGTTGGCTATACCTGGGCCGGCGGCAACTACAACATGATCACCGGCCTGCTGCGCAACGAGTGGGGCTTCCACGGCTTTATCATCACCGACAACGCAAACACCGGCGTCTTTATGGACGCTGGCCAGATGATCCAGGCCGGTGCAGACGGCAAGCTGACCAACCTGCCCACCGGCGCACGTTATACCTTCAATAAGAATGATGTTTCGGATTATCACTATGGCCGTGAGGCAGTTCACAACATCCTGTACACCATTGCAAACTCCAAGGCAATGAACGGCGGTATGCCGGGCAGCCGCTATCTGGCAAAGGTCGAGCCTTACCAGAAGGTCATCTACGCAGTGGATGGTGTCTGCGGCGGTCTGATCGCGGTTCTGGCCGTTCTGACGATCCTCCGCTTCCGCAAAAAGAAAGAGGACGTAAAAACCGTCTGATCAACACATAGGAACAGAAGGGGCGGCGGGCAAACGCCCGCCCCCTTTTTTGATTGTCAGGAGAGACCCATGAAACACACAGATATCATCAACAGCCTGGATCTGGAACAAAAATGCGCCCTGCTGAGCGGCGGCACGGTGTTCACCACCCGGGCGCTGCCGGGCAAGGGCATCCCGGCCATTACCCTGTCCGACGGCCCCAACGGTGTGCGCAAGCAGGCGGGTGCGGCTGACCATCTGGGCCTGAACCCCAGTGTGCCCGCCACCTGCTTCCCCACCTCGGCCACCGTTGCCAACAGCTGGGACCCGGAGCTTGGCGAGGCTGTGGGCGCAGCCATGGGCGAGGAAGCGGCGGCACAGGGCGTGTCGGTGCTGCTGGGCCCCGGCCTGAACATCAAGCGCAGCCCCCTGTGCGGCCGCAACTTCGAGTATTTCTCGGAGGATCCCTACCTTGCCGGTAAGATGGCGGCGGCCTATGTCCGCGGCATCCAGAAAAACGGCATTGCCGCCTGCCCCAAGCACTTTGCTGTGAACAGTCAGGAGCTGCGCCGCATGGCCTCGGATTCCATCGTGGACGAGCGCACCCTGCGGGAAATTTACCTGACCGGCTTCGAGATGGTGGTCAAGGAGGCGCAGCCCAAGACCATCATGTCCGCCTATAACCTTGTCAACGGCACCTACGCCAACGAGAACGCCCACCTGCTCATGGATATCCTGCGCAGGGACTGGGGCTTTGACGGCGCGGTGGTCACCGACTGGGGCGGCAGCAACGACCACGCCTTGGGCGTAAAGAACGGCTCTACGCTGGAAATGCCTGCCCCCGGCGGGGACGCCATCCGGGAGCTGATGAAGGCGGTGCAGACCGGCAAGATCACCGAAGCGGACGTGGACGCCCGGCTGGAGGAGCTGCTGGAACTGGTGTTTACCACCAAGGCGGCGGTGGACGCCGCACCCGGCAAGTTCGATGCCGACGCCCACCACGCACTGGCACGCCGGGCTGCTGCCCAGAGCATCGTGCTGCTGAAGAACGAAAACAGCCTGCTGCCCCTTGCAAAAGGGGAAAAGGTGGCGGTCATCGGCGACTTTGCCGAGACCCCCCGCTATCAGGGTGCAGGCTCCAGCGCCGTCAACTCCATCAAGGTGGATTCCTTTCTGGACTGCCTTGCCGAAAGCGGCCTGAACAGCGTCGGCTACGCCAAGGGCTTTGACCGGCAGGGCAAGCCCGATGGGGCACTGAAAGCCGAGGCGGTGCTGCTGGCAAAGAACGCCAATGTGGTGCTGCTGTGCATGGGTCTGGACGAGATCAAGGAGAGCGAGGGCATCGACCGCGCCGACATGAAGCTGGCAGAGAACCAGCTGGAACTGCTGGCAGCTGTGGCGGCGGCAAACCCCAACGTGGTGGTGCTGCTGAGTGCAGGCTCCTCGCTGGAAAGCGCATGGGTCAAGGACTGCAAGGCGCTGGTCTACGGCTGTCTGGGCGGTCAGGCCGGTGCGGGCGCACTGGTCGAGGTGCTCACCGGCGCGCAGAACCCCTGCGGTAAGCTGGCTGAGACCTGGGCGCGCAGCTACGCCGACACCCCCGCAAAGGCGCATTTCGGCGGCGACGGCCCCACTGTGGAGTACCGCGAGGGGCTGTATGTCGGCTACCGCTACTACGACACCGCCGGTGTGCCCACCGCCTTCCCCTTCGGCTACGGCCTGAGCTACACTAGCTTTGCGTACAGTGACCTGAAAGCAGACGAAAAGGGCGTGACCCTGACTGTCACCAACACCGGCAGCTGTGCAGGTGCCGAGGTGGTGCAGCTGTATGTGGCAAAGCCGGATGCAAAGGTTTTCCGCCCCGTCAAGGAGCTGAAGGGCTTTACCAAGGTGCAGCTGGAAGCCGGAGAGAGCAAGACCGTCGCCATCCCGCTGGACGATAAGGCGTTCCGCTACTGGAACGTCAAGACCGACCGCTGGGAGGTGGAGGGCGGCAGCTATCAGCTGCTGGTGGGCGCTTCCAGCGCCGATATCCGCTTGACTGCCGCTGTCACGGTGGCGGGCACCGGCGCACCCGACCCCTATGCGGGCAAAAATCTGGAGCATTACCGCACCGCGCAGGTGCAGAACGTGCCGGACGCGGAGTTTGAAGCGCTGCTGGGCCATGCCATCCCGGAGAACAAAGTGCATATCGACCGCAACATGACACTGGGCGAGATAGGACACGGACGCAGCCCCATCGGCTGGCTGGCAGCGGCGGTACTGGGTGCCCTGCTGCGCCGCAGCATCAAAAAAGGCAAGCCCGACCTGAATATCCTGTTCCAGTACAATATGCCTCTGCGTGCGCTGGCCAAAATGACCAACGGCGCTATCAGCATGGGCATGGTGGACGGCATCGTGATGGAGCTGCAGGGCTTCTGGATCATCGGCCTTGTGCGGGTGATCGTGGAGGCCGTGAAGAACCTTGTGCTGAACAGCCGCATGGAAGAGCGTCTGAAAAACAGCTGAAAGGAAGCAGGCTATGAATTTCTGGAATAACTTCGCGGCAAAGCACCCCGCCGCTGCCAAGTGGGTGCGCGAGGGCGGACTGTTCGTCATCGTGTCCAACCTCATCACTGTGTTCAAGTACCTGCTGCTGCAGTTTCTGCCCAAGGCCTTTGCAAGCCTGCCGGTGGTGGATTTCGGCTGGCCGGGCATCGACATCACCCTGTTCGGCGAGACCTTCAAGTGGAATATCCTCGGCTACGATGCCGCCCACGGCGGTCTGCCCTACTTCTGCGCCTACATGATCGCCATGGTCATCGGCGAGTGCATCAACTTCCCCATCCAGCGTAACTTTGTGTTCCGCAGCAAGGGCAATCTGGCAAAGCAGATCGGCTGGTATGTGCTGGCGTTCTGCATCATCACCTGCATCGTCAACTCCATCAACTGCATCTGGGTGGCGGTGGCAGGCCTGCTGGTGCCGGACTTCATCTACAACATCGGCACCACCGTCCTCAACGGCGGTATCTCCATGGTCATCTTCTTCTTTGTGAATAAGATCATCTTCCCGGAGGGCGAAAAAGCCGCCAAATAATAAGCCATTCTCCTTCATTTTCTTCTCTTCATCATAAGCCGAAAGGGCTGCTCCGTTCTCTGGGGCAGCCCTTTTGGTTTGGGGGGAGACCCTCTCAGTCACGCCTGACGGCGTGCCAGCTCCCCCGAAGGGGGAGCTTTTCGGTACTGCCGGAAGCTTTCTCATTATGACTAATACTTTAGAGACAGGGCTAACGGCGTGTGCCCTCTCAGTCAAGCCCTGTCGGGCTTGCCAGCTCTCCCAAAGGGAGAGCCAAGAGCACCGCCGGAAGCTTTCTCATTACACTTAAAACTTTAGCAACGAACGTAATGGCTTGGCTCCCCCTTCGGGGGAGCTGGCGCGGGAGCGCCTGAGAGGGTTCGTTCTTATTTTTGTTTTTCTGCACAAAATGTTCTGCGGGCAGGGTTTTCCTCTTGACAAGCGGGCAAATGTTTCGTACTATATTTAGTAGTATGGAATCAAAGACGCTGTACGCAGGTTTCAGTGTGACCCTGTACCCGTTTCAGGCAAAGTGTGCCTGTTTGATATAAAATGGAACCGTAGAGAGAAAAGCCGTATGCTTTTGCCCGTACCGCCGGTTTTGGGCGGTGCGTATGCTTTTGGTGTCACTTTTTGGATTGAAAGCTCTTTCTATATCATTGCCCGTGTCCTGCTGCGCAGCGTCTCCTGCTTTTAATTTTGCATTGAATTGAAACAAAGGAGAGTGAACGCAATGACCGCGATCGGAGTGATCGTGGCCTTGATCGTTGCTGCTGTCGGCGTGGCTGCGGGCTATTTTATTGGTTACAACAACCGTAAAAAGACCGCCGAAGCCCAGATCGGCA
>OGCO01004532.1_pt1 | contig 14731 bp, 15 predicted proteins | sample 1570171 | NCBI WGS metagenome assembly OGCO01 (sample SAMEA4370583, study PRJEB24528) | human gut metagenome | reverse complement strand
AATCGGAATGGTAATCCCATTGGTATCCTCAAATTTGTGGGGATCCAACTCAATTTCTCCAAAGTGTTGTTTTGTCTTCATGCGCATTTTCATCTCCTTTTGCGGAAAAAACCGCTGATGTTATTGTTGCTGCAGAAAGACAAATCATACAAAAATATATTTGCCAACGTTGGGGAAAAATGATAAAATAACAATTATCATATAAACGGTTCATAGTTGTAGCAATGAAAAGAAACGTTTATTTATTTATATTTTAATAATCTTATCTTTATATTTAATTATTAATTCTAACTTAGATCCCCATATCTTTTTCCATCCAAGAATAACTATCTTTTTTAGAATTTTAATCATTATTGAATTTTTTATTTTACCAAGTCTTATTTTTATAAAACAATCTATAAAAAATAATAAAAATATTTTAAAAATAATTATATCTAGCTTTTTTGTATGTTTAGCTTATTTTATCTTAACTATGATTATAAGTATTTTTGCATTATTTTTTGATAAAGCTGTTTTTAATATAGATACTATTAGTCTTTCTTATGATGATAAAACAGTAACAGAAAGCCATACTATTTGGCTTGAAAATGAACCTATCTATAATACATACATAGTTAAAAACTTCTTTTTTGTAGAATATAAATAGACGTTAGCAATCACTAACGTCTATTTTATGTATTTACTTAGCATCATTTTCTATCTAAATTACTTTAAACCACAATAAGCAGCAATTATTTTTCTAATTTCTACTAATCTATTTTCAAATCCAAGATTTGCTTTAAACCATCGCATATTTAAAGGTGATGGATGAGGTAATACAATTGTAAGTTTATTATTTAATCTTTGATTTTCAAAAACTAAATCCGTTAACTTTTTATCAGGAAAAAATAATTTTGCACTATAGCTACCAACAATAATATAAATCTCATTATTAACTAGTTTCATTTCTTGATTTAACCACTTTTGATAACAACATTTAGGAGGTGGTCGATCTCCACTACCAGCTGCTTTTCCAGGATAACAATGTGCTAACGATGTCAAATAAAAAATATCTTGATTATAAAAAGTTCCCTGATCAATTTGATACCATTGTAATAATCTTTTACCACTTAAATCACTAAAAGGAACTAAATTTTGATTAACTTTATTTGAAGGAGCTTGACCAATTTGCATAATTTTAGCGTTTTGATGACCCCAAACTACTGGATGAAATTCATGATCAAATTTATTTTCACAATAACGGCATTCTTTTATCTCTCGTATTAATTTATCAAATTCTTTCATTATCTCACCTCTACTTTAATTTTTATTTAATATTAACATATTCATTATCTTATGTAATATATTTTTTAATTCATTATATCTTCAATTTATTTCTTTGATTATATTATATTGAATTAAGTCTCCCATTAAATAAAAAAATATCTATTTTTAGTATTGGTACCTTTTCAACATCTCCATCAGATTAATTTTCAGCTTTATAAATATGTTGAATTCGGTGATTACAACGTATTAAAAAATAATATTTTCATCTATCAAATCACAATAAAAAAGACGTTAATTATTCTAACTAACGCCTCATCATAAATTATAATTTTTTATTAAACCACTATAATGATACTGTAGTTTTTTATTTAACAACAATATTACAAATTTTGTTTTTAACAACAATCACTTTAACAATATTTTTACCATCAGTATGAGCTTTAACATTGTCTTGTGCAAAAGCTAATTCTTTAACACTTTCATCATCCGCATCTTTAGCAACTTGAATTTTAGCTCTTAATTTACCATTAACTTGGATACCCATTTGAACAGTATCACTAACTAACATTTTTTCATCATATGTTGGCCATGGTTCATAAGCAATTGAATCATTGTGTCCTAATTGTTGCCACATTTCTTCACAGATATGAGGTGCAATACATGAAAGCATTTTAATAAAGTTTTCAGCATATTCTTTATAAACATGTTCAGCTTTATAACATTCATTAATGAAAATCATCATTTGTGAAATAGCTGTATTGAAACCTAATTTTTCAAAATCATCAGTAACTTTTTTAACTGTTTGATGATATACACGATCCAAACTATGATCATTTTCATCAGATAATTTACCAGTTTCAATCATTAAACGATAAACACGGTCTAACCATTTACGAGAACCATCTAATCCATTTGTTGACCAAGGAAGTGATGCTTCAAGTGGTCCCATGAACATTTCGTATAAACGAAGTGAATCTGCACCATGACTAGCAACGATATCATCAGGGTTAACAACGTTACCTCTTGATTTAGACATTTTTTCGTTGTTATCTCCTAAAATCATACCTTGGTGTACTAAACGTTGCCATGGTTCTTTACATTTAACAACACCACAATCATAAAGAACTTTATGCCAGAAACGAGAATATAATAAGTGTAATACCGCATGTTCTGCTCCACCTACATATAAATCAACTGGTAACCATTTATCTAATAATTTTGGATCACAAATTTGTTCACTATTATGTGGATCAATATAACGAATATAATACCAACATGATCCAGCCCATTGAGGCATTGTATTTGTTTCACGACGCCCTTTTTGTCCATCGATTTCTACTTCTAACCAATCTTCACAGTTAGCAAGTGGTGATTCACCACTATCATGAGGTTGGAAATTTTTAGTTGCTGGTAATTCTAGTGGAAGTTCTTCTACAGGAACTGTACGCATTGTACCATCTTCCATATGAACGATAGGAATTGGTTCACCCCAATAACGTTGTCTTGAAAATAACCAATCTCTTAATTTATAAGATACTTTCTTTTGTCCACAATGATGTTCTTGTAACCAATCTACCATTTTATCAATAGCTTCTTGTTTTCCAAGGCCATTTAACCATTCAGAATTGATATGAACACCATCTTCTGTATAAGCTTCTTCTTCGATATTTCCACCTTCTAATACTGGAATGATTTCAATACCAAATTTTTTAGCAAATTCATAGTCACGATCATCATGTGCTGGAACAGCCATGATAGCTCCTGTACCATAACTTGCAAGTACATAATCAGAAATCCAAATTGGAATTTTTTTACCATTTACAGGATTGATAGCATAAGCTCCAGTAAAGACACCTGTTTTATCTTTATTAAGTTCTGTTCTTTCTAAGTCAGATTTACTTGCACAGCTTTCTTTATAAGCTTCAACATCTGCTTTTTGAGCATCTGTTGTAATTTCTTCAACATATGGATGTTCTGGTGCCATAACACAGTATGTTGCTCCAAATAATGTATCACAACGTGTTGTAAAAACAGTAAACACTTTATTTGTTCCATCAATTTTAAAATCAACATTTGCACCAATAGATTTTCCAATCCAATTACGTTGCATTTGTTTTGTTGCTTCTGGCCAATCTAAGTCATCTAAATCAGCTAGTAATCTTTCAGCATATTCAGTAATTTTTAAAACCCATTGACGCATTGGTTTACGGATAACAGGATATCCACCACGTTCACTTTTACCATCAATAACTTCTTCATTAGCAAGAACAGCTTTTAATTCTGGACACCAGTTAACTGGAATTTCATCAATATAAGCTAATCCTTGATCATATAATTTTGTAAAGATCCATTGTGTCCATTTATAATACTCTGGATCACTTGTTGCAATTTCACGATCCCAATCATAAGAAAATCCTAATGATTTAATTTGTTTTCTAAAAACATCAATATTCTTTTTAGTAAATTCAGCAGGATGATGACCTGTTTGAATCGCGAATTGTTCAGCAGGTAATCCAAATGAATCAAATCCCATTGGATGTAATACATTATATCCTTGCATTCTTTTCATTCTTGATACGATATCTGTTGCAGTATATCCTTCAGGATGTCCTACATGTAAACCATTTCCAGATGGATATGGGAACATATCCATACAATAATATTTAGGTTTTGAATCATCATAACAATCTGTTTTAAATGTTTTGTTTTCGTCCCAATATTTTTGCCATTTTGGCTCTATTTTTGTGTGATCGAACGGCATAATTTTTCCTCCTTAAATATAAAAAAGCGTCCTTATCTAAGGACGCCAATTTTAACGCGATACCACCTTAGTTCTAGAATAAAATTCTAGCACCTCAAAACTTTAACGCAGTTCTACGATATTTTTTACTTTATTCAAAAATACATCTCCTAGGCGAGTTCACAAATACTATAATCAGTTTTCACCAACCACTGACTCTCTAAATATAGGGGATTTGCTAGTACTCCTATTCATTGATTTTGCTTTTCTATTATACCACATCACATACTTTATGCAATAAAAAACTTCCTAGCTCTTTAAAGCTTCTATAATTTCTATCTGTTTTACTTTTTTAATTGGGATCAAACAACATAATAATGTTAAAATAAGTACTCCTATAAAAACACCTAAAAGCACATTATTTTGTATAACAAAAAATTCATCCATCAAATCTGAAATACTTTTTTGAATCAACTGATTAGCAAAAATAAATAACTCTTTTAAAACAATCATTGCTTCTATAAATGCTGTGCAGGAAATACCTAGACCTTGACACAAAACAAGAGTTATCATCTGCCGTAATGAAGCCCCCAATGTTTGTAAAATAGCAAAATATTTTTTTCTTTTAATGACCATCAAATATAAAACAACACCTAATAAAAAGCAGGCTGTTACAACTGATAAAGAACTAAAACAATAAAGGATCCATTCAATTTGTTGAAATTTTTCATCGATGCTTGAAGATAATGAACTATTTGCAAGTTTAAATTGATATAAAGGATATTTATTTTTTAAATCTTTTAAAATATTTTTATCTTTTACTTGCAAAAAAGCAGTTTGCCCTACTTCTATTTGATAAAGTTCTTTTAACATTTGACTCATTGCATATTCATTAAAATAAACGGTCTCCATTAAAGTCTTTTTATTTTCAATCCCTACAATTTTAACTTTATAAAAACAAATTCTATTTTGATATTCAAAAAACAAATATACATCTTTATTTATTAAATTCTTCTGATGCGATAAATATAAAAGTTGTTCATAAGTAGATTTAGATAAAATGATTTCTTGAGCATTTTTTATCTTTCTTCCTTGAATTTTCTTTTGTGGTTGCTGAATATAATCAGAAATATAAAGTGTTTTTTTCGTTTGATATTTTTTAGAAAAAGAGATTCCTAAAAAATCCACCTGATCATTTTGTAAAAAACGGTATTGAATTGCTGGATGTTGAATTTGTTTCAAATCATCCATCTTGATCATTTGATTATTTTTCTTTTTTAACATAATGGTTGTTGAAGGAATAATTTGTTCTAATTGCTGATGAATTTGTTTTTGTGTTGATTGAGTCAATGAGAGGGTCAATAAAATACTTAAAAGTGCTAAAAATAAAACTTGTACAACAATAAAAGAACTCTTCCACGTCATTTTCAATTCTTTCAATATAAATTGTAAAAAAGATCTTTTACTTGTTTTTTCTTCTTGTTTTTTTCTTTGAGTTATTGGATTTTGATGAATTAATTTTAATTGATAATCTTTTATTTTATAGAGATAATCATGGTATTTTTTAGCAAGTATTTCATCATGACTAATAACAATCACTAATTTTTCTTTAGACAGTTGTTTTAATATTTTAAAAATTTCTTCACTATTTTTTGCATCTAAAGCACCTGTTGGTTCATCACATAAAATAATGGGATGCTTAGCAATAAATCCTCGATAAATAGCAACTCGTTGTTTTTGACCTCCAGATAAAATTGCTGTTTTATAACGTTGTAAGTCTTTTATTTTTAAACGTTCTAAATAATATTCTTTTTTAGAAATCATTATTCTTTTAAAATACGAAATGAGATTTACATTTTCTTTAATATTCATTTCTTCTATTAAATAAAACTGTTGAAAAATAAAACCAATGTATTTTCTAATATAATGTGGTATTTGTCGAATATCTTGCCCATCAATTTCAATCACACCTTGATACTCATTATCCAAACCTCCTAAAATATTTAAAAGTGTCGATTTACCACTACCGCTTTTACCAACAATGACATACATCCCTGTTTCTTGAAATGTCATAGACATCTCCTTGAATAAAGGTCGATCAAAAGACTTCGTTACATTCTTAATTTCTAACATCCTATTCCTCCCTTAAACACTCATACATTTTTATTTTTTTCATCTTTAAAACTATAAATAGACTTAACAAAATTCCTTGCACGATATATCCCAAAAGATAAAAGAGATATAACGTAAATGGCCATTGAAACTCTCTTGGTAAAACAAACAAATGACTTATGCCCCAGATCTTTTTAGAAATATCAAACAATGAAATGATTTTTAAAACTCCACTAGAAACCAAACAAGAAACTATCCCAATTGAAATCATCATTAAGCTTATTTTTTTTAAAATAAAAAATGCTAAATGATTATTTTGATAACCATTAGCAAGCATGATGGCAAATATTTTTTGATTTTCATAAAACATCGATAAAACCATATATCCCATTAAAACGATTGCAATCATAAAACTTAAAAAAATAAAAACAAGACTAACCTTTTTAAAAAGATCAATAACTTTAAAATAACTTTCATATTCTTCATAAACAGGTGCTATACCTTGATATTGAACTGATAAATGCGTTAAATAATCTTTCATATATTTATGATTTTTAACATAGACAATACACGTTGAAACATCAATGCATTGAAGGGCTATTTCATTGGATAATGAATGATAATAAAGAACAGGTTCTTGATAATCATCTTGAATTACTCCTTTGATTTTTAATGTATATTGATGATGATTAAGTTTATAAATAAGTTTATTTTGTTTTATTTTGGTAATTAAAGCATGATTGACATAAACTTCATTTTGCTTTGTTTTTTTGTTAATTGAAAAAGATTGAAAGTTTTTAAGACCTTCAATCTTTCCTATATCTAAATGATATTGATATTTTCCTTTCAGTTTTGTTATTTCTTTTTCTTTAAAGGGTTCTTGATTTTTCTTTTGAATCATAACTAAATTATTATTTATTGCTTGATTATATTGTTTTTGATAATAACCATTAAATCCTTCTAAACCCGTAATAATGAGCGTCATTGCTAGTACCATATAAATTTGTGAAACAAACATCATCACCCATTTCTTTTTATCTTTTAAAATCATTTGGATCATTTCTTTAAACAATAATCCACATTTTGTTTTTCTTATTTCATAACGTGAATATAATTGATGGTTCCAATCATAATGATGTTTTAAACATTCAAAATTCAAATGATAAGGTGTATATTTTGAAATTTTTTGATCATGAGAAACAATAAGAATAAGGCGTCTTTGACTCGCTTTTTTAAAAAAACGATAAACTTTTTGACGATTTATTTCATCTAAAGCTCCTGTCGGTTCATCACATAAAATAATAGGACTTGAACATAATAAAGCACGAATAAGGGACACGCGTTGTTTTTGCCCACCTGATAAATTCTTTACCTTTTGATTTACTAGTTCATTTAATTCAAAGATTTCTAATAATTCTTGTAACTGTTTTTCTACAACCTTTATTCCTTTTAAGTGACAATAAAATAAACAGTTATCTTTAACACTCAAATAATCAATTAACTGATAATTTTGATAAACAAAACTAATAACAAGTTGTCGATAATCTTTAATATCTTCTATTTTTACTTGATTAAAAAGAATCTTTCCCTCATAGTCTTGATCCAATCCTGCTATTAATTGTAAAAGTGTTGATTTTCCACATCCACTTTCTCCTGTAATAGCAATCAAACCATAATCAGGAAAATGAACATTCAAATTTTCAAAAATAACTCTTTCTCCTTCAATTGTTTTAAATTTTTTTGTGACATTCTTTAACTCTAATCCCATTTTCTTACTCCTTATGTTATAATTACTTCGGTGATAAAATGAATCAATTTAAATACTCTTTAGATAACAAACGTTATCATACTTATAACTATTATTTAAAAAACAAATACCATCAAAAAGTCGCTAAAGTTGCACTAAATGCTGATTTTACCTGTCCTAATCGTGATGGAACAAGAGGCTATGGTGGTTGTATTTTCTGTAGTTCATCAGGATCTGGAGATTATGCTGGAAATGTTCATGATCATTTAGAAAAACAATTTCAAACAATCTCTCAAGTCATGAAAAGAAAATGGCCTGAATGTGCTTATATTGCTTATTTTCAAGCCAATACAAATACCTATGGTCCATTAGATAAAATAAAAAAAATGATTGCCCCTTTTTTAAACAAAGAAGATGTTAAGGGAATTGCCTTTGCTACAAGACCTGATTGTTTAAATGAAGAAATCGTTCAATATTTAAGTACCATCAATAAACAAAAAGATGTCTATATTGAACTAGGTTTACAAACAATCCATGAACAAACAAGTAAACTTATTAATCGTGGCCATACTTTTCAAGAATTCTTGGATGGTTTAGCATTATGTAGAAAATATAACCTTGAAGTATGTGTCCATATCATCAATGGTCTTCCTTTTGAAACAAAAGAAATGATGATTGAAACAGCTAAAACCTTAGGTCAATTAGATATTCAAGCACTTAAAATACATATGTTATTCGTTGTCAAAAACACAAAACTTCAACAAATGTATGAAAATCATGAATTTAACATGCTCTCTCGTCAAGAATATATTGATATCGTAGTAGAACAACTTCGTTACATTAAACCTGAAATCGTTATCGAAAGATTGACTGGTGATGGTAAAATCGATGATTTAATTGCTCCTTTATGGTCCATTAAAAAGGTAACTATTTTAAATGATATTGATAAAAAAATGAAAGAACTTGATGTTTATCAAGGTGATCTATATAAAAAATAGCCCAGTTTTTCTGGACTATTTTTTTACACTATTATTATACATCATTTCTTGAGCTATTTTGTCTCAAATTTGTTTCAAATTTGTCTCAAAAAACACTAACCTATTATAGTTGGTTAGTGTTTTTACATCATACCTATTCAGTTTCGATAAGCCCGTAATCTCCATCATTACGACGATATACAATACTAATAGCATCTGTTTCAGTATCACGATATACGAAGAATGAATGTCCAATTAATTCCATTTGCATAATTGCTTCTTCCATATCCATTGGTTTTGGAGTAATTGTTTTTGTTTTTACTAATACGTCTTCTTCTTCCTCTTCTAAAGGTTCAATTGATGCTAAATTGAATGCAAGTTTATTATCTTTAGATTTTCTGTTTAATCTAGTTTTATACTTTCTAATTTGACCTTCTAATTTGTCGATAACTAAGTCAATTGCATTGTATAAATCTTGATCCACAACTTCTGCTCTTAAAAGTACATATTCAGTAGGAATTGTCACTTCAATTTTTTGTCCGTAAGGATAAGTTCTTACAAGTACTTTGGCTTCAACATTTTCACTTACAATGAAGTATTTGTCTAATTTTGATAATTTTTCACTGACTTTTTCTTCAATTGCTTCAGTAATTTCAATGTTCTTTCCTCTTAATGTAATTTTCATAATTAATTCCTCCTTTTTGATAACTATATTATACTATAAACTTTTCTAAATTCCTACTTTAATATGCTTTTTTATCCTGCTTAAAAAATACACATAATAAAAAAAGCTCAATTCATGAGCCTTTTTCTACATATATTTTTTTAAATTTTCTACCTTATCTAATTGTTCCCAAGGTAAATTTGCTTCAGGTCTACCAAAGTGTCCATAAGAAGCTGTCTTTTTATAAATTGGTGTTCTTAAATTTAAGGTATGAATAATTCCTGCTGGTGTTAAATCAAATTCTTGTTTAATTGCTTCAAGAATCACATCATGAGGTACTTTTTCAGTTCCTTTTGTATCAATATAAATAGATGTTGGTTCTTTTACACCAATTGCATAAGATAATTGGATTTCAAGTTCATCACACATATTGGCCGCAACAACGTTTTTAGCAATATAACGTGCCATATAAGCAGCAGAACGGTCTACTTTTGTTGGATCTTTTCCAGAGAAAGCTCCTCCTCCATGACGTGCATATCCACCATATGTATCAACAATGATCTTTCTTCCAGTAAGACCTGTATCTCCATGAGGACCACCAATAACAAAACGTCCTGTAGGATTGATTAAAACACGATAATCTGTATTCATATCATATTTTTTAACAACGGCATCCATAATGTTTTCTTTAACGAATTTTTTAAATTCTGCTTCATCAAAATCATCATCATGTTGAATGGACATTAAAATAGTATCAATTACTGGTTTTTCATCTGTATAATCAATTGTCACTTGTGCTTTCATATCAGGTCTAGCCCATTTAAAGGTTCCATCATGTCTTAAAGTTGAAGCGTAACGAACTAAATGATGCGCAATTGAAATAGCAAGGGGCATATACCCTTCTGTTTCTTTTGTCGCATAACCAAACATAATACCTTGATCTCCTGCTCCACCAACTTCTTCATTTGTTCCAAGAGCAATATCACTTGATTGACTATCCATGACAACTTCAATCTTACATGTTTTATAATCCATTCCTTTAGCTTCATCATCATAGCCGATTTCTTTTAAAACATTTCTTGCCACAGCTTCATAATCTACTTTCGCATTTGTAGTAATTTCTCCACCAATGACAACTAAGTTTGTTGTCGCAAAACATTCACAAGCAACACGTGAGTTAGGATCTTGTTTAAAACATTCATCTAAGATGGCATCACTGATTTGATCACATACTTTATCAGGATGTCCTTCTGATACAGATTCTGACGTAAATAAAATTCTTTCTTTCATTTTCTTCCTCCTTAAATAACAAATAAAAAAGCTTCCTAAAGAGAAAGCCGTTAGGAAGCTTTCTCTTATTGTTCAAGAATAAACTTGCTCAGTAAAGGCACCTTCTAACATATAGGGTTGCCACCACTTCATCGATCTTCATCTCATGGTTCTTAATAAGAGTCCTTTTTATTTTATTGATATTCTTCTTTTTTTAATGATGTCATTTTCTCTATGAGATCATCTTCCAAACCAAGATCTTTCAAAATATGAGCAATTTTGATTTGTTGTTGTTTTCTTTCATTCACTTTCATCACCTAAAATAAGTTTGTGAAATCGAATAAAATTTATGATATCTCCAATGACTAAAACATAATATTACAAACTCTCTATAAATGCAAGAAATTTATACTATAATGCACTAGAAATATTTTGTACTTCTAAAACACCAGGAACTTCTTCCATTAAGATTTGTTCAACACCATCTTTTAAAGTGTCATCAATCATGGTACATCCAGCACATGCTCCAAGCATTCTTACATAAACAATACCATCTTTAAAATCTACGTATTCAATATCTCCACCATCTCTTTGTAAATAAGGTCTTAATTTATGAATGACATTTTTTATTTGTTCTTCAATATTTTCCATTTTTGCAAACTCCTTTTTTACTTATTAAGTATATCATATAAATCCTACCATATTTTATATTTTTTCCTTATTAAATACAACACATATGCTTAAATTGTGCTATAATAGTGCCGCAAGGAGTGAAATCAAATGACAAAACTCATCAAACGAGGGGATATCATTGATGTTAAAATAACCGGTATTCAACCTTATGGTGCTTTTGCTCTTTTACCTGATAATTCAACAGGATTGATTCATATCTCAGAAATATCAGATAAATTCGTTAAAAGTATTGCCAGTTATGTGCATATTAATGATATTGTGAAAGTAAAAGTCATTGATTTTGATCATTCTAGCAATCACGCCAAATTAAGCTTGAAAGCTGTTGACAATCGTTTTCGAAGAAAAGACAAGAAACTCGTCTATAAAAATCCACGAAAACCAATTGTAGAAACACCTAAAGGTTTTTTACCTTTAGCTCAAGCAATGGAAGAATGGTTAAAACAAGGTGTAATGGAGGAAAACTAAATGATCACATTAGATTTATCAAAAGCAAAATTAGCTGAAGATTTAGGATCATACAAAGAAAAAGTAGCAGAAATTCATGATATGATTCGAAACAAAACAGGTGCTGGTAACGATTTCCTTGGTTGGGTTGAATTACCAGAAAACTATGACAAAGAAGAAGTTCAATTAATGAAAGAAACTGCTGCTAAATTAAGAGAAAAAGTAGACGTATTATTAGTATGCGGTATCGGGGGATCTTATTTAGGAGCACGTGCTGCTATCGAAGCAATCAATGGTTTATATTCAGATGATAAAGTTGAAATCATCTATGTAGGAAATACTTTCTCTTCAAATTATATTCATCAAGTTGCTAAATATATTGAAGACAAAGATTTCGCTATCAATGTTATTTCTAAATCAGGAACAACAACTGAAACATCTATTTCTTTCAGAATCTTCAAAGAAATGTGTGAAAAGAAATATGGTAAAGAAGGAGCTCGTGAAAGAATCGTAGCTACTACTGATAGAGAAAAAGGTGCTCTTAAAAAATTAGCTACTGATGAAGGTTATGTAACATTCGTTGTACCTGATGATATCGGTGGACGTTATTCAGTATTAACTGCTGTAGGTTTATTCCCTATCGCTATGGCTGGTATCGACATTGATGAAATGTTAAAAGGTGCTAAAGATGCAATGGTTAAATATAACGATGCAAACATTGAAACAAATGATGCTTATCGTTATGGTGTAGCAAGACAATTATTAAATAAAGCTGGATATTCAGCAGAAATGTTTGTAACTTATGAATTACAATTAAATAACGTTGCTGAATGGTGGAAACAATTATATGGGGAATCAGAAGGTAAAGAAAATAAAGGTATCTTACCTCATAGCGCTGTATTCTCTACAGATTTACATTCATTAGGACAATTCATCCAAGAAGGTTCTAAAGTTTTATATGAAACAATCTTCGAAGTTAAAAATCCACAAAATGATATGATTATCCCAAGTGATCCAGATGATTTAGATGGTTTAAATTACTTAGCTGGAAAATCAGTTGATTATGTTAACAAAAGAGCTTGTGAAGGTACAATCGATGCTCATGTTAATACTGGTAATGTACCAAACATCATTATTTCATTAGATAAAATGGATGCTTATGGATTTGGTTACATGGTTTATTTCTTCGAAATGTCATGTGCAATGTCAGTTTACTTCTTAGGAGTAAACCCATTCAACCAACCTGGTGTTGAAGTTTATAAGAAAAATATGTTCAAATTATTAGGTAAACCTGGTTATTAAAATCAAAGAAAGTAGATTTGTTCTACTTTCTTTTTTTTTACATATTTTATAATGGTGATATGATGAAAAAAGGAAAATATATTTTAATTATGCTTTCACTTTTTATATGTGCTTATCTTTTTTCAAATCGTATGACCCCTAGAATTGAAAATATTGCCAGTAAAGAAATAAATCAATTTATTCAGATACTTATCAATCATACTTCATTTACTCAAAAAATAGATACACATAAACTCTATAAAAAAGAAAATAATTCCATCAGTTTTCAAATGAATTATATCAATGATATTGCCTCTAATTACATCCATAATCTTGAAGAAACTCTTTTAAAGCTTGAAGAAGGCTCTTACCAAGAAAACAATCATTCTCCATACAATAAAAAACTCTTAAAAATCAATCAACAAAAAGGTATTGTTGCACGTATACCTATCGGTTCTCTTACCAATAATATTTTCTTACAAGATCGAGGTCCATCTTTTTCCATTAAATATAAAACACTCTCTTTAACTTCTTCGAATATTGATAAAAAAATTAAAAATTATGGGATCAATCATCTTGCTATCTCTATTGATTTAAATGTTACAATTGTTTTACAAATTCTTGTTCCCTTATATCATGAACATTTTAAAGAAAATTATACGATTCCTCTTGTTTATGAAGTCATTGAAGGTGAGGTTCCCTCATGGTATCAAAATTAAGTATTTTAAAAACATATTATCGTCTTCCTTTAGAAGATCAATTTTCATTTACTTATGAAGATGAACATTATTATTTAACAAATAAACCTTTTCCTTTATATTATCAAAAATACATTTCTTTACTTCAAATCAATCCCTTTAAAATCATTAATAATATTTACCAACAAAAAAACTCTCAAGGATACATCCTTTATCAAGTACAAAGCATTCCTCTAGATATCCAAAAAATCATTTCTCTATCACTCATCCCTCAAGAAACAAAAACAATAAAAGAAATAAAAAAAGAATGGATTCAATATTATGAATCTATTCTTATCTATACACCTTTAAATTCCCTAGAATATCAGATCATCTATTATTCTCTATTTACTCTTTGTCAGCTTTCTATCGAACTTTTAAATCATTATTTCTTGTCCACAACAGCCATTAACCTCTCCTATCAACATAAAAATATTCATTCATATGAAGATGTTTATCTTATAGAGAATATAAACCTCAATTTATACATTCATGATATTTTCTATTTATATCTAAACAATACAATCACAATCAATCAATTAGAACAGATAATCAATGAATATAATCTCACTTCAAAAGATCTACAAATTCTTTTATGTTATGCGCTTTTTCCTCAAATGTGTCTTGTACATTTCCAAGAAGATTCTTTAACCAAAAAAAGGAGAAGATTAATAAAATATAATAAAAAATTGTATTATCTCATTCTTCTCCTTCAAAAATATATTCAAATCCCACCTCTTAAATGGATAAAAAAGGGACAAAATAAATTTTGTCCACATGGTAATAATCTTTGAAGATTAT
>OGCO01004527.1_pt1 | contig 14760 bp, 10 predicted proteins | sample 1570171 | NCBI WGS metagenome assembly OGCO01 (sample SAMEA4370583, study PRJEB24528) | human gut metagenome | reverse complement strand
GGGTTGTGTTTATTCATATCCATTGTTCAGTTTTCAAGGATCAATCTGCTTTTCAACAGCGAAGATTATTTTATCAAATCTTCATTCTCTTGTCAAGCACTTTTTTATTTTTATTTTTGTGCTTTTTACTGATATTTCGCATCAGCAGAAGTTAGTATATCAGGTTCGCGTCCGCTTGTCAATGTTTTTATTTAAAAACTTTTCAATCTTCTGCGATTTCTGTGATTCGATTTTCTCAGTTTGCTCCGCCGTTTTCGCGGGAACATTTATATTATACACGCTTGCCGAAAAATGTCAACACCTTTTTTCACTTTTTCTCTTTTTCTTTTCAAACCCCTGATTTTTCCGCAATTTCACCGATTCGACCCCCTCATTTCCCTCTGCTTCTTCTATATAATGCAGCAAAATCCCCAAAAGCAAAACCCCAATGGCATGCCATCAGGGTTCCTTTTCTGTCTATTCTGTTCTTACGCCTCAGTTTTCTTCTGTGCCTGTCTTTTCTCCTCCATCTTAGAAACGCAAAGCGTACATGCCGCATCCCCGGTAATGTTTACCGTTGTTCGTCCCATGTCAAAAATACGGTCTATCCCTGCCACGAGCGCAATCCCCTCTACGGGCAGGCCAACGCTCTGCAGCACCATTGCCAGCATGATCATCCCTGCCCCAGGCACGCCTGCTGTCCCGATGGATGCCAGTGTTGCCGTCAGAATGATTGTCAGCTGCTGTCCAATCGTCAGGTCAACCCCAAAACAGGTCGCAATGAAAATGACGCACACGCCCTGATAAATTGCCGTACCATCCATATTGATGGTCGCGCCCAAGGGCAGCACAAAGCTTGCAACATCCTTCTTCGCCCCCAGCTTCTGCACACATTCCAGATTCAGCGGCAGTGTCCCTACGGAAGATGCACTGGAAAATGCAAACAGGATTGCCGGCAGCATCCCCTTAAAGAACTGAATCGGGCTCAGTCCGCCCATCGCCTTCACCGTCAGCGAATACACAACCACCATGTGCAGAATATACGCCGCATACGCCACCAGAAGCACCGTTGCCAAATCCCCCAATACAGAGGGGCCGTTTTCCGCTACCACAGGTGTAATCAAGCAAAAAACGCCAATCGGGCTCAGCTTGATGATTGCATCCATTACATACATGGAAATCGCACTTGCGCTCTCTACAAATTCCGTAAACGCCCTTCCTTTTTCGCCAACCGCAATCGCGCCAAACCCAAAAAACAGCGCAATCACGATAACCTGCAGCATATTTGCGTTTACCATAGGCTCCAATGCGTTATTCGGGAAAATATTCACGATGGTTTCGATAAAGCTCGGTGCCTCCGCCGCCTCATATTCCAGTCCCGATGTCGCAAGCTGATGGAAAAATCCCTTGCAAAGGTTCGCAATCACCAGACCAATCAGCACTGCCATCGCCGTTGTACACATATAATAGCAAACGGTTTTCACCCCGATACTGCCAACCTTCCGCATGTCCCGCATGGAAATCACACCGCTCATAATCGAGAACAGTACAATCGGCACTACAATGAATTTCACTAAGTTTAAAAATAACGTCCCGAACGGCTTAATGTATTCCACCGCAATCTCAGGCGTTTTCATCAATGCGGCCCCCGCCAGAATCCCCAGCACCAGGCCTGCAAAAATATATGCCGCCAAGGGCAGCTTTTTCTTTTCCTTTGCCATTTCTTCCTCTCCTTCTTCTGTAAAAAATCGCACTGTTGCCTATTGTACATCACCTTTCCCCATTTTTCAATGCTTTCCTGCCGTTTCCGCGAAAAATCGCAGGCACTCAAAAAGGGATAAACCCATTTTTTGGGGTTTATCCCTTTTTATTATGTCTTATTATACTGCTATGCTTCCCTGATTGCCTATGTAATCCTTAGCGAGGGAAGTTAATCTGTGCCTGTGCCGCAGCCAGTCTTGCGATAGGTACGCGGTAGGGAGAGCAGGATACATAGTCCAGACCAATCTGGTGGCAGAATTCAACAGAATAAGGATCGCCGCCGTGTTCGCCACAGATACCCAGATGGATGTCGGGACGAACGGGTTTTGCCTTTTCTACTGCCCACTGCATCAGCAGACCAACGCCTGCTCTGTCCAGTCTTGCAGTAGGGTCAACCTCGTAGATATTCTTGTCGATGTAGTCAGCCAAAATCTTACCTGCGTCATCACGGGACAGACCATAAGTCATCTGTGTCAGGTCGTTTGTACCGAAGGAGAAGAATTCAGCCTCTGTTGCAATCTGGTCAGCTGTCAGTGCAGCTCTAGGGATTTCAATCATGGTACCAACCAGATAATCCAGCTTCTTGCCCTTTGCTTCGAATACCTTTTCTACTGTTTCTACTACGATATTCTTTACATATTTCAGTTCCTTGATTTCGCCAACCAGAGGAATCATGATTTCAGGCTTAATGTTGATGCCATCCTCCTCGGAAACCTCGATGGCAGCTTCCATGATAGCCTTTGCCTGCATTCTTGCAATTTCGGGATAGCTTACAGCCAGACGGCAGCCTCTGTGACCCATCATGGGGTTCAGCTCATGCAGACTGCGTGCCTTGATTTTCAGTTCTTCCACTGTTTTGCCTGTCATTTCAGCCAGCTGTGCAAATTCTTCCTCTGTGTTAGGCATGAACTCATGCAGAGGAGGGTCCAGCAGACGAATGGTAACAGGTCTTTCCTGCATTGCCTTGTAGATGCCCTTGAAGTCATCCTTCTGGAAAGGCTCAATGCCTTCCAGTGCCGCTTCTCTTTCCTCTACGGTATCGGACATAATCATCTTTCTGAATTTCATGATTCTGTCAGCCGCAAAGAACATGTGCTCTGTTCTGGTCAGACCGATACCCTCTGCGCCGAAGTCGATTGCTGTCTGTGCATCGTTGGGCGTGTCGGCATTTGTTCTAACCTTCAGCACTCTCTTCGCGTCAGCCCAAGCCATGAAGGTCTGGAAGTTGCCTGTAATTTCTGCCTTTACGGTAGGAATATCTTCTCCGTAGATGTTACCTGTGGAGCCATCCAGAGAGATATAGTCCCCTTCCTTGAAGGTTCTGCCGCCCAGTGTAAAGGTCTTTGCTTCTTCGTTCATCTTGATTTCTTCGCAGCCGGATACACAGCAGGTACCCATACCACGCGCAACAACCGCTGCGTGAGAGGTCATACCGCCACGCACTGTCAGGATACCCTGAGATGCTGCCATACCTTCGATATCCTCAGGAGAGGTTTCCAGACGAACCAGAATAACTCTGTCGCCTGCTTCTGCAGCAGCCTTTGCTTCCTCTGCCGTGAAATAAATCTTACCTGCGGCAGCGCCGGGGGATGCGGGCAGCCCCTTGCCCAGAGCCTTTGCAGCCTTCAGTGCAGCCTGGTCGAATGCAGGGTGCAGCAGCTGGTCAAGCTGTTTGGGTTCTACTCTCAGCAGAGCCTCGTCTGTTGTAATCAGACCCTCGTCTACCATTTCAACCGCGATTCTCAGAGCCGCGTTTGCAGTTCTCTTACCGTTTCTTGTCTGCAGGAAGAACAGCTTGCCTTCTTCAATGGTGAATTCCATATCCTGCATATCTTTATAATGCTTTTCCAGTGTGTTTGCGATATCCATGAACTGATCGTAAACACCGGGCATATCTTCCTTCAGCTTTGCAATGGGGTTAGGTGTACGAACACCGGCAACTACGTCCTCGCCCTGTGCATTTACCAGATATTCACCCAGCATAGCCTTTTCGCCTGTAGCAGCGTTTCTTGTGAAGGCAACACCTGTACCAGAGGTATTACCCATATTGCCGAATACCATCATCTGTACGTTTACGGCAGTACCCCAGCTGTAAGGGATATCGTTCATTCTTCTGTAAACGAAAGCACGGGGATTATCCCAGCTACGGAATACAGCCATTGCTGCTTCCAGAAGCTGTTCCTTGGGATTCTGAGGGAATTCCTTGCCCTGGTCATCCAGATAAATCTGCTTGAAGATAGCAGTTACCTTTTTCAAATCCTCTGCTGTCAGGTCTGTGTCATATTTTGCGCCAACACTTTCCTTGTATTCATCCAGCTTTCTTTCAAATTTGGATTTGGAAACACCGATAACAACGTCTGCAAACATCATGATAAATCTTCTGTAGGAGTCATAAGCAAATCTTGTATTTCCTGTCTTCTTTGCCAGACCTTCTACGGAAATATCATTCAGCCCAAGGTTCAGAACAGTATCCATCATACCGGGCATGGATGCTCTCGCACCGGAACGAACGGAAACCAGCAGGGGATTTTCAGGGTCGCCCAGCTTCTTGCCTGCGATTTCCTCCAGCTTTGCCAGAGCAACTTCAATCTGGTCGATCATTTCATCTGTCAGCTTCTTGCCGCCTTCGTTGTATTCCGTACAAGCCTCTGTGGAAATGGTGAAGCCATAAGGAACAGGCAGTCCCAGATTTGTCATTTCAGCAAGGTTAGCGCCTTTGCCGCCCAGCAGGTTTCTCATGCCCGCGTTGCCTTCGCTGAACATATAAACATATTTCTTGCTCATTACTCATTACCTCCTGTAATCAATTTTGGGTAAATTCTGATTCCTGCTCTTGCCGCAAAGCAAGGCAGAAACATTCTGTTAAAAACAATTACCACTTTTGCAACTCTTCTGTGCCGCGAGGAAAATTCTTCCCTATGCTAAGAATACCCCAAATTTCCCCGTTGCACAAGAGTGTATTTTGTATTTTTTGAAAAAATCGGGACATTTTTTGCCCCACTCTTTTTTGATACATCGCATACCGCAAAATAAAAGCTTTCATTTCCTTTTTTTCGACATAAAATACCGCTTTTGCGGCACGAAAAAAAGCAGCCCATAAAATGGGCTGCTTTCCCTTTATCTTGTTTTATCTCATTACAGCAGGCTGCCAACTGCCAGGAACAGAGGCGCGAATACCAGAGATACAACTGTCATCAGTTTGATGAGGATGTTGATGGAAGGACCGGAAGTATCCTTGAAGGGGTCACCAACGGTATCACCGATAACGGCTGCTGCATGTGCATCGGAGCCTTTACCGCCGTGGTTGCCTTCTTCAATGTACTTCTTCGCATTGTCCCATGCACCGCCGGCATTGGACATGAAGATAGCCATCATAACACCTGTTACCAGAGCACCTGCAAGCAGGCCGCCCAGTGCATCAACGCCCAGCAGCAGACCAACTACCAGAGGAGCTGCAACTGCCATGATACCGGGAACCAGCATTTCCTTCAGTGCTGCTGTTGTGGAAATTTCTACGCATTTCTTGTAGTCGGGCTTGCCTGTACCTTCCATGATGCCGGGGATGGTACGGAACTGTCTTCTTACTTCTTCAATCATTTCAAATGCAGCTTTCCCTACGGACTGCATTGTGAATGCGGAGAACAGGAAGGGCAACATACCACCGATCAGCAGACCGATGATAACACGAGGATTCAGCATGTCGATTGTGGACAGGCCAACAGCCTCTGCATAGGATACGAACAGAGCCAGTGCTGTCAGTGCTGCGGAACCGATTGCGAAGCCTTTACCCATAGCTGCTGTTGTGTTACCAACTGCGTCCAGCTTATCTGTGATGTTTCTTACGGAATGATCCAGACCTGCCATTTCTGCGATACCACCTGCGTTATCGGCGATAGGGCCGTAAGCGTCAACCGCTACAGTGATACCTGTTGTTGCCAGCATACCTACTGCGGACAGAGCAATACCATACAGACCACATACGGTGTATGCAATGTAGATACCTACGCAGATCAGGATGATGGGGATAGCTGTGGATTCCATACCTACAGCCAGACCGGAAATGATTGTGGTTGCAGGGCCTGTTTCGGACTGGTCTGCAATCTTCTTAACGGATTTGTAATCACCGGAGGTGTAGATTTCTGTGATGATACCGATAATCTGACCAACGATCAGACCGGCGATAACTGCGATGGCAGCCTTCATGTTGCCAAAGCAGGTTTTGGACAGAATCACAGATACAATCGCAACCAGAATTGCTGCTGTATAGGAGCCTGTCTTCAGAGCCTTGTGAGGGTTTGCGTTTTCATCACCCTTAACAAAGAATGTACCGATGATGGAAGCCAGAATACCAACTGCTGCCAGTACCAGAGGATACAGAGCGCCTTCTGCGCTGTAGTATACCAGACCCAGTGTGATTGCAGAGATAACGGAACCAACATAGGATTCAAACAGGTCAGCACCCATACCTGCAACGTCACCAACGTTGTCGCCTACGTTATCGGCGATAACTGCGGGGTTACGAGGGTCATCCTCAGGGATACCTGCTTCAACCTTACCTACCAGGTCAGCACCAACGTCGGCAGCCTTTGTGTAGATACCGCCGCCAACACGGCCGAACAGAGCGATGGAGGAAGCACCCAGAGAGAAACCGAACAGGATGTCTGCATTGCCTGTCAATACATAGATTGCGCCTACGCCCAGAAGGCCCAGACCAACTACGCACATACCCATAACTGCGCCGCCGCTGAATGCGATAGACAGGGCTTTGTTCATACCGCCTGTTCTAGCTGCGTTTGCAGTTCTTACGTTTGCATTTGTTGCAACTGTCATACCGAAGAAGCCTGCCAGTGTGGAGAAGATTGCACCAACAACGAAGCAGATTGCTGTAGGCCAGCTTACGCCGAAGCCAATCAGAATAAACAGTACAGCTGCGAAGATAACCAGAATTTTGTATTCTGCGGACAGGAACGCTCTTGCACCCTCTCTGATGCTTGCAGCGATTTCCTGCATTCTGTCTGTACCCTCGTCCATTTTGTTAACCTTACCTGCCAGGACGAAAGCAAACAGCAGCGCCACGATACCAAGTACAGGCGCCAGATAGATTAAACTTGCCATAATAATCCCCCTGTTTCTTAAAAAATTTAGAATGTGGATAATAATAAAAATGCGGAATATAACTTCCTTCCCGCCGGGGCGGAAAATCAGTTCCCACGGGAGCGCCCTTCGCGCCCCTCCGGTCGGTTCTGCCGGAAAAGCTCCGAAAAAAACAAATACACAGCCAAATCCTTCTGCACCAGAAAGCCCTGTTTTTGATGGCGCAGGGGGAATCGACGTGTACCATTTTTCATGCGTTCCCTGCGGGTCAAGTCATATTCTGTCCCACAACTAAGTATAAACGAAAGGGTTTCCAAAAATCAAGTCACATCCTCCACACAGTTGTACTAATTTTGTATACAATTTTTGTTATTTTTGAACAATCTGCACAAGCAGGCTGTTTTTCTGCCCGTGCAATCTAAAAAACTCTCCCCAAATAACCAGAGAGAGTTCTTTTTTCCTATTGTTTATTTTCATATCCGTGCAAGCCGAAGTCCTGCTTTCGCCCCACTCCTTATTGACACAGGAACTGCGCCACCAGCGGCAGTGTGATAACAGAAAGAATTGTGGAAACAAAGGCATATTCCGATGCTCTCTTCTCATCATTGCCGTAAAGGTCTGCAAAGGAGGGCAGCGCCGCCGCCGCAGGTGTCCCCATCAGCACCACCAGTACGCTCAGTGCCATGCCGCTCATGAAGGTTCCGCAGATGAGCTTCGTAATGATGGGCATAATAATCAGCGTAAGGAAGCTGAAAATATAAACCTTTTTATCCTTGAAGATTTCGCGCACATTCGCCGCCGCCAGCAAAGACCCAATGTAAATCATGGAAAGGCAGACAGTTGTATTTGCGGAATACTGCAGCACATCAAAAATAGGCTGCGGCAGAGAAATCGAATTCACGAAGCAGAATACGCCGATAATCGCGGAAAGACAGATTAGGTTGATAAACGCATCCTTGAGCATCTGCAATGCGGATTTTTTCAAATCACTGCCCATTGCAAACAGCACAGAGCAGACGGTAAACAGGAATACATTGCAGGTAAACATGACAGCTACGCAGAAAATCAGTCCCTCTACGCCGTACATTGCCATAATCAACGGCTGCCCCATAAAAATAACGTTGCTGTAAACGCCGCCGCCGCTGAATAGCCCCAGTTCCTTCGGCTGCATTTTCATCGCCTTGCCGACAATAAAGAACAGCAGCGCACCGATGCAGCACATCAGATACGTCGCACCGCAGGTCACCAGAAAGCCCTTGAAAATCTCAGGAGAGTATTCCCTCTGCAGCAGAACTACCATGTTACAGGGAACCGCCACGCGCGTCAGCACGATAGAAAGCCCCTTCGCATTCGTCAGTGACAGAAAATTCTTCTTGTGCAGCACCACGCCGATAATCATCAAAATGACCATCGTAATGAGCTGATAAATTACAGGTATCGCCATTGCTCTAAACTTCCTTCCTCTTATCTTCTATCTCTCATATTTTTATAGCGACTTCCATTTTATCTTAAAATAAGCCGGTTTGCAATATTTTTTCCATTTTTCTGCAATATTTTCAATCTTTTATCAGAAAATAACCAGTTTGAATTTAATAAATAAGATATCTTATTTATTAAAATGCATTTTTTTCTCCAAAAGACACTGCGCCGCCTTTGCCGCCAGAATCCCGACAACCGCCCCTGCCAGAACGTCCGTCGGAAAGTGTACCCCCAAATACAGACGGGAAAATCCAATCAGTGCCGCCAGCACATACGCCGCCGCTCCCCATCTGCGGTCAATGGCATAAATCGCCGTTGCCGCCGCAAAGGATGCCGAGGTGTGTCCGGAAGGAAAGGAATAATCTCCCAGCCTGCGCACCAGAATCTCGTACCCCAGCAGGTCATACGGTCGCGTGCGCGCCACCAAGGGCTTCAGCAGAAGATTGCAGATAACCATATTGAATGCCAGAGAAAGCAGCACCAGTAGCCCGCGATTGCTCCATTTTCGTCCCTTTACGCCAAGCAGCAGAAGCACCACGCCAATCCCAATCCAGAGCATCCCCTTGTTCGCCAGAGAGGAAATAAAAATCATAATTTTATCCATAACAGGGCTTGCAAAAACCTCCCGTATCCAAAGCAAAAGCTGCCCTTCCATCTCAAAAAGCCGTTCCATCTCAAAACCTCCTTTCCCGTCATCGTATCACATCGTTGCTCTCTCGGTCAACGGGTGCAAAAGAAAAACCGAAGGAGGAGCTCCTTCGGTCTTTCTAAGTACGCATCAAATATTCATTTTATATTTTCCTTTATTGTTGTTCTGAAACTATCTTATAAATATTCGCCTTGTGGAACGCTGCGCCTACCACAAAGAAAATCACTGCACCTGCTACGCCCTGTACAATGTTTTCGGGAATAGAGGTTGCCGCTACCGCAAAGCTGCTCTTCAAAATACCGCCGCCGATAAAGTAGCCGAATACCATCCATGCAACGCCAACAAAAGCCGCCAACAGGTTGCGCCCTGTGTAGAATTTCGCTCTGCTGCCTGCGCCGGATGCAATCTTACCAATCAGCCAGCCCATCAGACCCTTGATAATCAGCGTAAAGGGTGCCCAATGGCTGTAGCCGCTCAGAACATCCGCCAGTGCGGAGCCAATGCCGCCGGCAACCATGCCGTATCTTGCCCCGAAGAATACCCCGACCAGAAGAATCATGCTGTCCCCCAGGTGTACATAGCCCTGTGTTGCGGAAACAGGAATCTGGAATACCATCGTGCAGACTGCCACCAAAGCAATCAGCAAGCCGTGAATACAAAGCTCTTTCGTTTTCATTTTTGCATCTCCCACCTTACTTGTTTTTTCGTTATCGTAAGGATATCATATCCATCGTCTGTCCGCCAGTAGCAGCACAGTAAAACAAATAATTGTATCGGTGCAATCCATCATTTTGTACCCATACGCTTACTGCAATTCCTCTTTTAACCGCTCCATCACTCGCTCCAGTGTAAACGAAGCCATCAGCCGCCGATTCTCTCTATCCAGTAAGCGAAAATGTCCCGAAACCACATTCTGCTGTATCCGATACCCCTTCTCCTTCCATATCTCTCTCCACCAGACCCTTCCGCCCATTGTTTTCGGGTACTGCGGCTCTGCCTCCGCAAAGGCAAGCGCCTCCACCAAATCATCCAAATCTCCGCCGAACTGCGCCTGCAAAATGCAGCTTTCGCGGAAAATTGCCGCAAATGCCGCCGCACCCGTCCATCCCAGAGAGCTGCGCCCCTTCTCAATCTCCACAAGGGTCTTTTTGGAAATCCCAAGCACCGCCGCCATTTTTTCCTGCGTAAATCCATATTCCTTCCGCACCGCCTTCAATGCACTGTCCAGTGTCGCGGCAAATTCCTTCTTCGTCATGCTCCTTCTTCCCTTCTTATAGCGGCGACAGATACATCAGGTACGGTGCCGTCAGTATCGCCATCCCCAGTGCGATTTTCTTTTTCTTTCCTTCCTCTAATAAAATTCCCTTCCATACGAACTTTATATGGAAAAAGTAAATCAGTACCCCTGCCAGAACTACGCCAACCGTTGCAAATAAAAATGCCCCCACAGAGGAAAACGGCGCATATATATGAAATGGCAGTGAAACCGCACTGCTGAGGATGACCAGAACTCCTGCCGCCAGAAAATCCGCCAGAAATCCAAAACCCCATGCTTTCCAAATGCCCTTCCGGTAAAGCTCCTTTTTCTCCGGCACCTTGAACAGGAAAAACAGAAGCAGCAGCATTACCGTATCCACAATAAAATTCGCCGGCAGCAAAAGCACAAAAAAATACGGAAACAAAATGGCATAGAAATATATTCCCCACATCGGGAAAATCAGGTTGTACAGCTTGATGTCTCGTTTCATAAAGGACCTCCCTTTCGGCATAATTGGTGTAAATTTACACTTTTTAACTTAGTGTAATTTTACACTTTTATCCCCCCCCTGTCAATCCCCCACAGAAAAAGGAGAGCGGTAATTCGCTCTCCTTCTCTTTTTTATTGAATCAATGCCTATCCAAGTCGAAAGCCTGCTTTCGATTTCATTTTTTAACCCGTAATGCTGCTGATAACGCCTGCATCTGTAAGGACAACCTTTACTGTGTAGCCCTTATTATCTGCATTGCCATCCTCCAGATCCTCCTGCTTCAGACCCTTTACGTTACAGGTTTTCACCTTGCCGGGCAGATCCAGAGAGAACTTGTTGCCGCTTGCCGTCCGGATGCGGATGTAATCGCTGTCGCAGGAGGTCAGCTCGCCTGCCGCCTCTCTGATGTAAACATTCAGCGTTTCCACTCTTTCCTGATCATCCAGTCCTGCTTCTACATAAACCTTCACATTCGGGTCGGCAATCATTTTCTTCACCGTATCCAGAGATTCTGTAGGAGAACCGTAAACGCGCAGCGTCATTTTTCTTTCGCTCAGGAAGCTGTACGCCTTGCTCTTGCCGTCCACCTGCAAGCCGTTTGCCGCAGAGGTTGCAATGCCGCTTACCTTCGTCAGACCGCTGCCCACATTCGGACCATTTACTAATGTAAACTGATTTACCACGCCGCTGCTGTTGAAGCCCAGCTTGATTCCCTCCCCAACATATTTGGAGGTTGCAATGTCATCCAGTGTAAACTTCTTGTCATCCTCGTCCGTCAGCTTCGGCTTGGAGGTTGTAATCAGTTCATATTCGCCGCCGCTTGTTTCGATTTTGATTCTCTTCTTATCCTGATCGTATTCCACCAGCTTGCCGGTTGCCGCTGTCAGTCTTGCGTCAACCTCCGTCACCTTATTGTTGCCGTCCGCAACAATTTCCGCATACAGCTCAAATGCGGAATCGTTCGCCAGTCTTGTCAGTAGCTTCTTGGACTGTGTCTCTGTGCTGCCAATTTTGATAGTATTATCAGAATCCTTCGTGTTGTATTTATCCAGCATCGTGTAGCTTACGGAAGAGGTCTTGAATTTCAGCACATCATTCTGAATCGAAGCCACTGTGCCCTTGCGCTCCCGCTTCTCGTCGCTTGTCTTGTTCCAAGCCTGCTTATCTGTGGAAAGATAAATCTCTGTCACCTTGTTGCTCTTGTTCATCACAACCTTGCAGTACATGGTATCATCCGTATCATCCGCGAATGCTTCCGCCTTATCTACGTTGCCCAGATTCTCCCAGTCCTTATTTTTATAGCCGTAGAATGTAATGTTATCCAGAGGGTTCGTGGAACCAAAGGTAAAGGTTGTGGTTTCCTTGTTCTCCTCTACCACCAGCTTCTTGTCATTCAGGCTCTTTACCTTATAGGTTCTGCTGGTGTCCTTTTTCCCCTCGTCAAAGGTATCCTCGGACATAATTACCTTGGAAACCTTTTCATCCGCATTGACCGTAACCTTCACATAAACCGTACCGCTGTCTGCCAGCTTCTTCAGCGCCGCCGCTGTGCTCTTGGTGTCACCGATGTAGAATTCGCAGTTTGCCGCAAAGTAATAGGTGCCTTCGCTGCTGCTGCCGATGAATTTCATATTCACGCTGTTTGTGGAGAAGCTCTTTACCTCGCCCACTCTCGTGTATTCATTCGTAAAGGTGATGTACAGCTCTTCAATATAGGTAACATCCTCATAATTCCCATTCTTCTTTTCTCTTTCAATGGTTGTTTTGATGCCTGCATAGGCGTGCTCCTTATAATGGTCATCCAGCAGGGTTTTCAGCTGTGTTCTTGTCACCGTCTGTCCGCCGACAACGATTTTCGCGCCGGATTTGATGGGATATTTTACGGTTTCGCCCGTGTTTTCGTTCTCAAAGCTGAGGCTGTCATTCTTGTAGGAATCCACATAGCCCGTCATGTCATATTTGGACTGCGCCGTAGAACCCTTTGTCACGCGCATTGCAATCACGCTGTTGCCGCTGCGGATTAAGGAAACCTGATCGCCCTTGTTCAGACTGCTCAGTGCAACGGTCTGTGTGGTGTTGCCGGAATAAACAGGCATCTGCCCCAGTGTTGCCATCACGTTTTCCGTGCCGCCCTGTGTCATCTTCACCGTAAAGTTGTAATATTTGTTTTCGTTTACCGTAATGTTGGTAATCGTGCCGCTTTCCTCAACGCCCTCTGTCAGGATGCCGTTTGTCTTGTTCAGCATAACAGCCATTTCCGCACGGTTGATGTTCTTCTTGGGGTTGAAGTTGTTGTAGTTGTCCCCACTCACAACGCCCAGTCTTTTCAGAAGGTCGATCTGCACCAGTCTCTCGCCGGAAATGCTCCAGTAGTCCGCAAACTTCTTTGCCTCTGCCGCATCCTTTTCCTTGTCATAATACATCCCAAGCGCATTGCCGAACAGCAGCGCAACATCCTCTCTCGTTGCCGCTGTGTTGCCGCCTGCAAATTTTGTTGCCACCAGCTGCATGTCAATGATGCCGTTCTTCAGCCCATAGGCAACTGCCATCTGCGCCCATTTCGGCACCTGATATGTATCCAGCGTACCCATGTAGGCATACGCCTCCACCGCATCCATGGATTTTGCAACCCCTGTTTTCACCAGCACATTGTAAACCATCTGCATTGCCTCGCAGTAGGTCACGTTGTTTTTCGCACGGAAGGTACCGTCCTCATAGCCGCTTAAAAGGCCCTTGTCCGCCACACTGTTGATGACCGTTTCCGCCCCTGCCCAGGGCACATCGTTGATATCCTTGAAATTTGCCGCATAGGCTGTCAAGGGCAGGCTGGAAGCTGCCATCACCGCAGACAGGATTAACGCGAACTTGCGCTTCATAACTTTTACCCCCTTTGATTTTCGTTTTCTATTTATTGTTCTTATAAATTCCTCTTTCTACTGTTCCATCCGGCACATCTGCCGAAATGTTACTATAAATTATATCATAACTGCGCCCCTCTGCCTAGTCCCAAGGTCTTAAGGTTTCTTTAATCTCTCAGGCAAAACCGCCGTTGCCTCCCTCTTTTTTCTCCCTAACGCCTTCCTTCTCCCTTCGCCCCCATTTTATATTCTTTTTTTATCAAAACAGGATTTTTCATCCCATCTTTCCAAAAAAGGTGTATACTAAAGAAAAACAGAAAACTTTATTTTTTATAAAGGAGGTCTTTCTTATGCAGGAAAAAAGAACCCACACACGCGTTCCGGCAAAAGCAATCCATGAAACTCCGGCAAACGGCGTTTTCATCACAAAGAACGATCTGAGAAACTATGGTGCCTTTGCAGGTCTTTTCTTTCTCCTTCTGTCTGCCTTCGCCGTTCTGGGCAGAAAATACAAAAAGGGCGTAAAAGACAAAAAAGAGAAAAAGGGGAGAAAAGACAAAAAAGACGGGAAATGCTGAGGTTTCGCCTTGCCAAGCCGTTTCCTTTTCGCTATACTATTAGGATAGTATAGGAGGGTTATCCTCCTTTTCAAATGCAGAAAAACCGAAAGGAAGAAAAAAACTATGAAATTAGGTATCGTTGTAAATTAGCCTTTTTTCATAAATCTATATACCTCAATAAAAGTCCGTAAAACCGCATGGTTACAAGGTTTTTTGAAATTGCAAGTTTATAAAACTTCATGCAAAATCATATAGTTTCATGCCATTTGGGTGTAGAAATGGGTGTAAAAAGATAATCGAAAACCGGAGTCCAACGCATTTTATGTATTGCTAAACGGGCATACAGATTTCTACGGATAGAACCAAATAGAATGATAGAACAGAAGTTAAAAAATTATAATGTACCGCATACAGCGGCGTTTCTTCACTCCTACACAGGGGAATAGGAACGCCGCTATTTTTTTACCCTCATGTTACGCAGTAGGGACAAAAAAAGCCTTGCTACATAAGGCTTTGTGGGTGCGGTTTTCACAGGGTAAGGGATTGATACCTAAACTCTCAAAATCGCTGTTCTACTGCGTAACAAATATGCAGCAAAGGAGTTGATGAAGCTATGGCAGTTTTCCGCGTGG
>OGCO01004526.1_pt1 | contig 14762 bp, 16 predicted proteins | sample 1570171 | NCBI WGS metagenome assembly OGCO01 (sample SAMEA4370583, study PRJEB24528) | human gut metagenome | reverse complement strand
AGATCCGCCGGAGCGGTGCTTAAGCCGTAAGGCGGGAATTGTGCGGTGTTGCCTTTGTTACCGGTACAGTGTCTCCCCTACCCTGCCTTACTTTGCGGCTTCAATCAAATCCCGGAGGCTTTGCGCCTGCTCGATCAACTCATTCAGAATCGCAACATCATTATCACGGCGTTCCTGAGACATCTTTCTGACGCCGCGCTTATAGCTGGTTGAACTCATTTTCCTAAAAATCTTATTAGCAACAGGCTGGATCGTCTTTTCCACAAAGGTCGCGCTTTCAGACTCGCTCTTTTGCTCCTTTTTCTCGACGCGCTTTGCCTCCTGATCCCTGGCCACATCCTTTGCGATTTCCTCGGCCTTCTCCGTATCATGCCGACTGACGGCGGTACGGTAATCCCCTACCCTGTTCTGCAGCAGGCGGATTGCGTTTTCACACTCCGCAAACGCAGTCTCCAGGCGTTCGTCCCTCTCATCCGGCTCGTTGGTTTTTCTGGCTCTGTCAATAGCCTGTATAAAATCATAATGTATGCTGTTGCATTCCTGCAGCAGACGCTCCCGGGCATCGGTGTCACAGTTGCTCACATCAACCGCGCTCAGCAACAGATAGCACTGCGCAATTTTATGCTGCACTTCCGGCTCCAGCGTGATATAGCTTTCACACTCCATGCGGGTCAGGAACTTGTTATCCAAAAGGCGAAGCAGCTCTTTGTCCAGCTTTTCCTCAATGCGGAAATCACGGTCGATCTGCTTGGCTGTGGTTGCACTCACTTCCTTAATTGCCTTTTTAGCGTCCTTTTCCGTCATATTGAACGGCTCGTTCTGAAGGCAGACCACAAATTCTGCAACGGCCTTGCGGCGGATCTGTTCATCCGCAAAGCCGCCGCGGACCTGCAGGTTCGCACTGTATAAAAGCACCTTTTTTTCATTTTCCGAAAGACTGGTTGTGATCACATTGCAGTTTTTGATGGTGTTCCAGGTGGCGTCTCCTCTCTTTTCGAGGTACTCCATCGCGCGGTAGCGGCGCTCACCAGAGAGAAGGACATACACTGTTTTTCCATTTTCTTCCTGCGGAAACACCACCAAATTATGCATCAGGCCGTTGCGCTGAATATCCTCCGCCAGCTGCACAATATCCTCTTGGGTATCTGCCTGCCGGAAGATTTCGTTGTCCGCGTTTACGCGAATATCGTACAACGCAATATCCCGAGCTTCGTATTCAATGCTTTTATGCCCTGCGGTCAGATCACTGATAATTTTTCCTGCATCGCCATTATTGGAATCAATTTTGCCAAGCTCTGCATCCGTCGGGCGGGAACGCTTTACGATTTCCTTCTTTTTGGTGGGACTTTTCATTCCCATATCATTTCACCTCCAGACGCTTTTTCAACTCTTCGTAGGCTTTCACATAGGCTTTTGCCACAGGCTGCGTTTTTGCCATATAGCACACAGGCAAAAAGCGGGAGATGGATGTTTTCACCGTCTTGCTTGTGGGAATTGCAACGCTGAACAGCGATGTGCCGAGTTCTTCTTTAAAGTGTTCCTGAATCTTCTTGTCTGTTGCTGCACTTTTGTCTACATTCACCAACAACACACCGGCACCCATCAGGTGAGAAGTGGAGCTTTGCTTCATCTTGTTGCATTCATAATAAAGGCGAAATGCCGATTCTTCGGAGTTATCCTCACAGCCGGCTGGAATCAGGATATAATCCGCTGCATAGATTGCATTGGAAAGCAACAGGCTGTCCCGCGTAGGCTGTGTGTCAATAAGAATGTAATCGTACTCATCACGTACCTGATTGAGGAAATAGTACAGAAAATCCCCCATACCGGAAACCTTCCTCGGATCTCCGTCCTTCAGGCGCTCTGCATCGCCAATCAGCAGTTCAATGCGCTTATTGATTCGCGGCGTCTGCGCATCGCACGGGATCATATCCACATTTTCATACTGCGTTTCCACAATAAAGTCTCGCGTCTTGCTTTGATACAGGAACCCGTCGAAAAGATTATAAAGCGCCTTACCGTAGAATTCATCACTTGTGATGCTCAAGCCGCCGCTGAGTGCTTTGGTTAGATTTCCCTGCGGATCAGTATCCACGCAAAGAACTTTTTTCCCCTCATCGCCCATCAGGTAGGCAAGATTGGAGGCTGTTACGGTTTTACCCGTGCCTCCCTTTTCAATGGCAATTGTAATAATTTTTGCAGACATTGAGCAATTCCTCATTTCTGTAAAGGCTGTTATTTGTGGATGTGTCCGTCAATTCTTGTTGCTGTGAATTATCGTTCTATAATTCTATTGTAATCGATTTTCCATGCCTTTTTGCCATTCCGGTTGTACGATTTTATCATACTTCAGTGGCTGAATATGTTGAAGCCTATACCTCACCACAAAAATGGTTGCAGCCATCTTTTGCTGCTTATTGTGATTTCAATTATAACATAGATATAAGTAAAGTCAATTCTCTTTTCCGGGTATCATCCTGCCATAACGGTATTTCAAGTCTATCAATTCTTGTTGCTGTTCTTTAATATGTTTGCATTCGTATAAGCCATTTCTTTACATACTCACACCGCGCTTCACAGCACGAAACAGCGTTCAGCCCGTCAAAAAAAATTGTTTTTTTGCCTTTTTGCATGTGTAGGGGCGACCAATGGTCGCCCGTCAACTTACCGCAGCAACGCATCTTCTGGGATAGTTTGCTTACAAGGCAAATGGGCACGGGCGAGCAATGCTCGCCCGTACTAGAGCTTTTCGACAGTCTGACAGGGTCAACATATCTTTCAATTCTTGTTGCTGCTCTCGGTTTGTATTTATTTGTTACTTATAATCTTTGTTTTTCCTTTACAGCAAAAAGCAGCAGCCTGCATGTTGCAGGCTGCTGCCAAATAATACTTATACATCCTCAAAGACAGACATATCAAACTTAAACACTCCCGCCGGATCCAACGATGCGAGCTTCTGCTTGCCGGCCGCGATGATCAAAGCACTGTTTTCAATCGTATCGTTATAAACAACCGTACGATAATACTGTGCAGACTTCCTTTCGGTTGCTTTTTCAAACATCTCCGTAAATTTTACACACAGTCCCAGGGCCCATGTTTTCAGCCCGGCATTGTCATGAATGATTCGGTTTAAAGAATCCAGTGTTTCCTCCGCTTGGTCACGCTTGTTGATGTTTGTCAGGATCTTAGCCGTGTATGTGAAAATATCATTGCAGATATTTTTCTCGTTGTCCGTCAGCTTATCCTCATACGAAGCATAGTCTGCTTTGTTTCTGATCTCCGTAGTTGCTTTTCTATACTTCATTTTCAAAATATCTGTGCCAAATGGCTCTGTAATATGCTGGGCTGCTTTTTCCGCACTCTGGGTTTTCTTCTTTCTGGAATCCCTTACAATTTCGTCATCGTGCGTATTTCTATCATGATAAGAGCGGACATCCCTCATTTCCGCTTTGGTCTTGTATTTGATGAAAATATACAGGTATTCATATTTGCGAACACCGCGCTTGCGCGCCGGGGCATAGTCAAACCAAAGATCCGTCATCTCATTGATTTCTTTCTTAACGGTCTTTAAAACATTCTTTTCAAACTCTGTAAAAGTCTTGTACTTTTCAGACAGCGGTTTTTCCCGGTCAAACTTTTTCTTGTCGGCAGATGCCGGATCCTTTTTCTTTTTGCTCTTTGTGGACTCTCTCTCTGCCTCTGTGGGTGCAGAAAGCAGACCCTTAAACTCATCAATATTGAATTTTTTATACTTATAACCCGTCAGCTCGTCGCGCTTTGAGGAGAACTTATTCAGGATCTCATCATTTACCGGCTGGAATACAAGGCCGTTCGTATAGCCATAGTCTCTGTTTCCATTGTCATAGGAGAGTATGATTTCATAAACGCGCATAGAGTAAGTGCTTTTCATCATCAGCAGATATTCGATGCTGTAAGAGGTATAGTTGCTGGTAAGCTGCGCAATATCCTTCCAGATGTCCTGGTTAAAGCGCAGGCGAATCTCTTTCTTGTCGAAATCGACCTCAGAACCTTTTTGCAGCCAGGAAATGGAGCGATACACCTTACTGCCGGGTTCTTTCTTGACCCAGAAGGTACGATTTTCCAAATTTTCTATAGTTTCCTTCAGATTCAGTGCATAGGTCGTATCCACCGTGCGCACTCCGGTCAACTTGGCAAAATCGTTGAAAGTGATCGAATAATATTTGGATGCATCCTTATCATTTTTCTGGTCAATTTTAGACATGAGCATAAAGAGAACCTTTTGCTCATTTCTGGGCAGAGAGTACTTTGTCCGCTGGATCAGGTCATTACTTTTGGTAATGTAAGAGCCAAAGCCGACAGGGGAGTGCTGCCATTTCGCAATCGCTTGCTTTTTCTCGCGGACCTCATCATCAGAAAGGACCTCTCCAACTAAAGATTCCTCGTTTTCATCAATGGACGAATTCGTTTTGTTCATATCCATTACTTATAGCTGTACAAGGAGTAGTTTAAAATAATTACGATATACAGCTATATATTCCTTTCGTTAGATGTTACAATACAAATAGGTACACAAATATCATTATACTGATAATATTACTATACTATTTGCCGACTGTCAACGAAAAATGTTTGGAGCTTTTCTATTTTTTAAATTTTGCTTTTTTCTCTTTTACAATTATTTATCTTATATCTTACTTTTTACTTATTTATTATAATATGTAGAAAGAGAGGTTTCCACATGCCAGCGGAGAGGAAAAAACACTTGGCGAAAGAGATTTCCACACCGGATGCAAGAGGTTTAAAAGGCTGTAGAAAGAGATTGCTACAGTCCAATCAGCCAAAAGAAGCATGTGGAAACCTCTTTTTTGCCGTGGAAGAATCTCTGTTTTCAAAGTTTCTTCTGTATACTGCCTGTTGCGGCTACAAATTGTGCAGAGCGGAAATCTTACTTTTGTGATAGCGGGAGAGCATTGCCGTGCAAGCATAGGTGGAGAGTGTTATAGCTGGTTTTTCCGGTGTAAAAACCTCTCTTTGCACAAGCATCGGAAAACGCCGGCGCTTGAATTAGGATAGTATGCATAGGGGCAGGGGAGAGAGTGAAACAAAAATTTCCCCTTCCGCGTGTGTAGAAACCTCCTTTTGTTGCTGCGAGTGATCTCTGCGGTAGGAGGTGCTCGATTTTTTCCGGTGTAGAAACCTCCTTTTAGGAATTGCTTCAAAAACACTATATATTGGTGTTGTGGATCAACTAACATACTTATTCTTGCACAAAGAGAGGCTATATAGGCAAAGACAGGAAAGGTAATAGTGGCGAACCAAGAGGTTACTACACATAAACAGCGTAAGATTTTTAAATAGAATAATAGGCGATATACCGATATATAGCTGGGCTGCGAAAAAGGAATTATCTGTACTAAAAAGAGGTTTCTACATCAAAAGAGCGAAAGAAAAGAGGAAAAAACACAGTCATGTACAGAAGGGTGCTACCAAAGCAGCGTAGTGATAAAAGAATGTAAAACCACAATATATAGATATAGAGAAGAAAATAGCACTTGAAAAAGCAAAAAAGCTGGGAGAAAAGATAATAGAAATGGGAAAAACCGTTGCAGATAAAATACAATGAGGAAATAGTGCTGCAATATATACGATATGTATATAGTGTGATGCAAAGATGATCCAGAGAGGTCCATAGTGGTGCAAAGTATGGCATAATGCAAAGTAAACATTTTTTTCGGGAATGAAATGTAGAAACCTCTCTTTTCGCTGGAATTCCTGACTTCTTGATGAGAAAACCTCTTTTTGACGGACTTATTCACTTTTTCGGCAGTATTCCACAGGGATTGCGGGCTTAATGTACTTACATAAGGTGGATAAAAAAGGATAGGTGAGTGGCTGTATAAGATACAATTTAATATACTAATAGGATAGTATATGAAAAATATACAAATTGGTCCATACAGTCTGTTCCCAAAAGGGAAATTATCCGATTGTTAAAGTGTAGAAACCTCTCTTTTAGGTGGGAGGGGAAGCCTTCGCAACACGAAACAAGCTGAATTTGAGAATGGACCTTGCAATAGGTAGAAAGCCGGATTATCGCCCCGTAGGTTATATGGCACATGCCGAAGGAAGAAAAAGCATAAAGCAAATACCATCCAATAGGGTAAGGGCTATCTCAAGAGGGCAGGGAAGGGGAGAGGGGACTGGCAGCAGGATTGGGTTTGCGTCTGCTATAAAGGCATACAGCATTTGGGAAAACTTCGATATGCTATAGCAGCGAGAGCAGTCGCCTTGGCAGTCAAGAGATCTCTTAGCGAACACAACAAAAAACGAAAATAAAGTTACAGCAACAGGAATTGATGGAAAATGGAGCACGATGAATTTTACAAGTAATCAGAAGCCCTTTTCATTTTGCCACTTGCGATGCCGTACTCCGGGGGTGTAAAATAGTAGACATAAGTAAGCCACTGCAGTGGCGCAGACTGTCGAAAAAGGTGCGTTCGCCCCTTGGCCCCCTCTGCGAGGGGGCTCCGCCCGCAGGCGATGGGGGAGAGAACTGTACGGCGCCCGAAATATTTCGGGCTATGGCAAGGTTCTCTCCCTCCGCCCCTTCGGGGGACCGCTCCCCCTCTGGCGCAAGCGCCACCTCCCCCCTATCGGGGGAGTCTGTCTCGCAGAGGGAGGTTTTTCGACAGCCTGAGCCGCTACAGCGGCAGGGCATATAGCGACAGGGGATGTAAGGTATGAAACGAATTTTGATCATTGATGGGCAGGGCGGCGGCATGGGCGCACAGCTTGCAAAGCTGCTGCTGCCTAAGCTGCCTGCGGATTGCGAGCTGCTGGCAGTGGGCACGAATGTGCTGGCAACCAGCGCCATGCTGAAGGCGGGTGCAGTGCGCGGTGCCACCGGGGAAAATGCGGTGGTGTACAATGCCGCCAGAGCCGATATTATCCTGGGACCCATCGGTATCTTGATGGCCAACGGAATCATGGGAGAGGTTTCACCCAAAATGTCGGTGGCGATTTCCGGCAGTGAGGCAGCCAAGGTTTTGATCCCGGCGTCCGGCTGCGGGATCTTTGTGGCGGGCACGCAGGATTGCCGCCTTGACGAGTATCTGCAAAATGCCGTAGCACTTACGCTGCGTGCGCTGGACGCATGACGCCGCTGGCAAGAGCCGCCGCCCCGATCCTGCAGGCCGCACAGTTGGCTGCAGAAAATGGCCCTGCGCTGCTGGCTATTGACGGGCGCTGCGGCAGCGGAAAGTCTACACTGGCACAGTTTCTGGCGGGGCAGCTGGGCTGCCGGGTAGTGCATACCGATGATTTCTATCTACCGCTTGCTGCGCGCTGCGCGAACTGGCAGGAGCAGCCCGGTGCGAATATGGATTTCATCCGGCTGCGAAATGAGGTTCTGCAGCCGCTTTTGCGCGGCGAAGCGGCGCTCTATAATGCATACAGCTGTGCGGCGGGAGCTTTCCTGCCGTCTAAGCCGTTTGCTGCCGCGCCGCTGACGATTCTGGAGGGCAGCTACAGCCTGCATCCGGTGCTGCAGACTGACTTTGCGGTGCGTGTGTTTGTTACCTGTCCGCCCGATGTGCAGGCGGCGCGCCTGCGGGCGAGAGAGGGCATACGCTACGCAAATTTTGTGCATCGGTGGATCCCGCTGGAGGAAGGGTATTTTGCTGCCCATGATCCGGCCGCACGCTGCAATTTTGTACTGGACACGGCGGAGATTTTTGTGTAATATAGTAAGCGGACCTATGGCATAACTGCATGGTTCCCGCTATAGCGGGCTTGAAGGATGCAGGAATGCCCTTATGAAAAAGCCAGGAAGGCAGTGCCCAGAAGGGTACGCGGTTCAAACTTTTTGATAAGGGTGATATGTTGTGAAAAACCAGAATACAAAAAAATTGGCTTATGCAGCGCTGTTTTTGGCGCTGTGCCTCGCGCTGCCCATGCTGACGGGCCAGATTCCGCAAATTGGCAGCATGCTGCTCCCGATGCATATTCCGGTGCTTTTGTGCGGCCTTGTCTGCGGCTGGCAGTACGGTGCAGCGGTGGGCTTTGTTGCGCCGCTGCTGCGCTCGGTCCTGTTCGGGATGCCTCCGATGTATCCGGTGGCTATTGCGATGGCCTTTGAGCTGCTGACCTACGGTCTTGTTATCGGGCTGGTATACCGCCGTATGGCTCAAAAGGGCGCGGCAGGGGTGTATGCAGCGCTGCTTACCGCCATGGTAGCGGGGCGGCTTGTCTGGGGCGTGGCTGAGGTCGTGCTGCTGGGCTTGGGCGGCAAGGCGTTTACCGCCCAGGCATTCTTGGCGGGCGCACTGCTCAATGCCGTGCCGGGCATTATCGTGCAGCTGGTTCTGATCCCCGCTGTGATGGCGGCCCTGCAGAAGACTGGAGCCGTTAAAGAATACGACGAATAAGGCCGTCTGCTGAGAGGCTGCGCAGGAAGCGCAGCCTTTTTGCTGTGTGCGGCTGTATTGCAGCTCACTTTGCACGATACAGCAACAGGAATCGCTCGCCCCATATTTTCGCAAATGAAAACAAAAAAGCTTGCAAGTACAGGCATTTTAGCCTTATCTTGCAAGCTTTTGTTGTTGCAGCGGTGAAAGTGGCCGACAGTCACTGTCTGCTGCTAGAGGAACTCAGCCATACTGATCTGATCGACCAACCAGCTTTCCTGCTTTGCCTCGTGGATTACATCGCCCGGCTGGCTGTGTCCGACCAAAAAGGGTGAAGCGGGGTCGTGCATACGCATATTGTGCGCTACAGTCACACGGCTGGCGTTGGCGTAGCAGTATAGGCAGCCGTGACCGCAGGTATTGTAGGCACCTATATCCGCCGTAAGGCAGCAAGCGCACTCTTTGCGGGCTGGCTTTTGCGGGGGCAGCCGCAGGGGACGGTGCAGTGCGGTCTCAAAAGTTCTTTGCGTCATGCAGCCGCTGCAATCAGCACCATAGCGGGCAAGCGCGGTGCCTTCGGCGCAGGGGCGTATCATCATGCCGTATTTTCTGCCAATCTCAATAAAAGCCTTTCCCAGCGTTTCGCGCTCCGTGTGCGGGACACTTTTTACCTGTGGAAAATTCCGCCGTACCTTCTCGTAAAGGTCGATAAAGCTGATCACACAGGTCCTGGTATAGCCGGAAAGTACAGATGCCATCTGCTCGAATTCAGCGATATGTCGCGCAGCTGTGTAGGTGCCGGAAAGAAAAATGGGGTCATACCGCCATGCGATACAATCGGGACCGACAATTTTTGACAGAGTGATAAAGTCCTGCAAGACCTGCGCCTTCGGCGGTACATGCGGCTCGATCTCCGGTCCGTAGGGGGTGATCGTGACAAACCAGTACTGCCCATAGGGGCGCAGCAGCTCCATGCGGGGGAGCATCGGTGCAGGATTTTTGGTGCAAAAGCCGATCAGGTCCACCACATCCGGGTTGATGGCATACCGCGTGACGGACTGCGGATCATAAGGGTTTCGCACCAGCACAAACCCTGCACGCAGGCGGTTCGCAAACCACGTGCTGTAAAAGCCGGGTATATCGGTGCGGAAACCTGTTTGTAAAATCATAAAATGCCCTCCTGCTGGTGCAGCATGCAACTTGCCAATTCTATACAAATTATAATACCATGCTACAGAGGATTGCAAGGAGGCTGAGCGCCGCTGCAAAATTCTTCTTTTTAGCTGGTTCGTCTCTTAGGCCTCGATAGCTTTCTACCGGGCGTATTGGGACAGCGTCTCTCCTATGGTGCGCTTGAACAGGCGGGTAGGGTACATCCGGGATACCTACCTCCTGTGCCGCCTGTGTGATCGTGTAGTGATGATGCCAGAGCAGGTTCGACGCAAACTGGATGCGGGTCAGGGTCACATAGTCGGTCAGGTTGCTGTGCACTTCCCGGTGGAGCCGGTCGGACAGATAAGAGCGGCTCAGGTAGAAGCGGGCAGCCAGCGTGGAAAGGGTCAGGTCCTTCTTCAGATGCAGGTTGATATAGTGGATGATATTGCGGATGACCACCGAATAGCCGGCGGTAGAGTACCGCGCCACCCGGTCACAATATTGCTGCAGCATCTCGACCACAAGGGCCTACTCTTGCTGCTCGGTGGTGATTTCACCGGCGGCGAGCAGATAATCGTTATAAAGGGTATCAAGGTAAAAGGCGTGCACCTCGGCCCGCTCTGCATCCTTGCGTAGCAGGGCATTCAGGGCAACGGCGCGGAAACGGACGGTGGTGGTCTTGGTATGACCCTTGCGCCCGGGTATGGTTACGCCGTGAAAGCTCTGCAGCGCCTGCATCGCAAGCTCAGCATCACCGTGGTTGACGGCGTCCAGCAGATGATTTTCCAGCGCGTAGCTATGTGAAAAAAGCGCAAAGGAGAAATGTGCTTTTTGGGTGGATTTGTGCAGAAATGTACACTTTTCAGGGCGGCAAAACAGCACATTTTTGCCGATATTGCCGCTTGCTGCATGAAATGTGAAATTTGCCATAAAATAATACGATATATCAACATAATTTACCTTTCGGAATGTGACATTTGGCACATGCTATGCGTAAAGAAGCTGCACACCGCCATAAAGAGCCTATGGGGGTGAACATAGTTTAGCTTCAGAGAAATGGGATACGGTACGCGATTCCGGCACGGTAACGCTGCTTTGCGTTGGTTACAAAAGTTTATGCGGAATGCTCCGCACAGCAAGGCATACTGGTTGGAAGCGCAATACAACAGATTCCTGGGCTTCAAAATACAACAATTTCCGGGAGACAAAAATGAACCCCGGAAAATGTTGTACTCTGCGTATTGAAAACACAGGTGAATTGGGTGCTTGTTCGATGCCTACTGGTTCGCAATTGCAAAATAAGGATACAAATCAAAGCGTACAAAAGAAAGAAAAGCGCAAGCAGTATATCCTTGCCCTGCAGAGAGAATTGATTCCGGTATTCTTCCGCTGAAAGAAAAATAACAGGGCTAATTTTCCGGATTTTCCCTTGTGATTTGGTGGCGCGATAAACTATAATAAGCATAAGGCAAGCAAATGCGATGCCGGTAACAGATACTGCGCAGGCAAGTGAAGGGAAGAAACGCAATGAAGATGCTTTTCAAGCAACGGATGTTCTCCTGGTTCGACAGCTATGATATTTACGATGAATATGGGAATACCCTGTTTGTGGTCAAGGGTCAGCTTTCCTGGGGGCATTGCCTGAGAATCTTTGATGCGGCGGGCTGCCAGGTTGGCTGCGTCAAAGAAAAGATATTTACATGGATGCCCCAATTTGAGCTCTACACAGGTGAGGATGATTATGTGGGGTGCCTGAGCCGAGAGCTGACGCTTTTCCGGCCCAGCTACCATATCGACTGCAATGGCTGGCGCATTGAGGGCAGCTTTTGGGAATGGGACTATGACATCCTTGCCCCCAGCAGGCATACCGTGGCGCATATCGCCAAGGAGCTTTGGAATTGGACTGATACATACACCATTGAGGTTGCCGACCCAAGAGATGCCCTCTGCGCGCTGATGGTCGTGCTTGCAATTGATGCAGAGAAATGCTCGCGGTATAACCATACCTGACAGGTTGCACACAAAAAATACTCCCTTATTCTGCTGCGCACGCAGCAGGGTAGGGGAGTTTTCTGGTTCGTGAAGCAGCACGCCGCCGAGGAAATGAGCCGCTGCGGTGCCGCCATACGTGACCCCGCGCAGATACGCGCCTACGGCAAGCAGGTGGAAGCGCAGCTTGCCGACTTTGCCCAAACGGTCAAGGCGGGCAGCCGCACCGAGCTTGCCATGGTCTACCGCCTGCGCGATATGCTGCTGAGCCAGCGAGCCTACCTGACTGCCATGACTGACTACACCGCCCACGGCGGCAAAAGCCGCGGCAGCGCCCTGTACACCGACCTGACGGGCGGGGTCAAGCCGTTTGCCCAGCTGCCGGATACCTTCACCTTTGCCTTGGACGAAACCGAAGCCCCGCTGATTCAGGAGCTGTGGTTCGAGGATGGTACCTGCCGCACCGCTTGGCGCGCCCCGCGCCACATCCCCGAGGATGACGACTTTTTTGAAAACCTCTGGCGCAGCTACCGCGAGACAGGGAACATTGACTGAATAGATGGTTCTGCCTGGCCTGATAAACACAACACTAGTATATCATGAAAACGAATGTCCCGGGCCTCATTACATGCGATGCAGAAGCGCTAAATCATGGGGCGTATCCCTGTTATCGACCTGCTTGCATACATCTGCATCCTGATACCGGCAAAACGATACGGCATCGTTTTTGATAGTAGGGAATCAGTCTGATTTGCTCATCAACGATTCGTTCTTTCATATCTGTACATCGGCCAATGCCAGAAACTTTTTGTCGGACTGGATACCCTGCGTCAGGAATACGCCGTCCCGGAACAGTGCGTAGGTCGTGACGGGTGCGGATACATTCTGCGCGGCTTCTTTGTCGGTGATGTGGATGGCCCGGAACGGGATGTTATGCTGCTGCGCGACCTGCTGCACCTTCGGCACCCAGTAATAGGTAAAGGGACACTGATCGGTGTAGTAGAGGACGAAGCCTTCTCCATCAGCTTTAGGGTGCTTAGCGCAGTTCTTGAATTTCGGCAGTGCTGTATCGGCGTTGAGCGGGAGGCACATGAGGGTGATTCCACAGTCCGAGACATCTGCGACTTCAAATCCCTTGTGGGACAAAAACTTGGGGTCGGCGAGAAATTCCCGCTTGCGTCCCTCGGCGCACAAAATGCAGATGCCCTTTTTGCCCTGCGCTCTTGCATCGCTGAGGCATTTTTCCAGCAGGTCATTTGAGCAGCCGTGCCCTTTCATGGAACCGGAGACCCACAGGCAGTTGATGTACAGCCAGCCGTCCGCTGTAATGGGCACCCATGCGTTTTCTGCCGGGATGTACTCGATAAAGCACTTGCCGCGCTCAACACTGCGGTAGAAAACAAGCCCCTCAGCAAAGCGCTGCTTGAGCCATTCTTTTTTGGCAAGGCTCTGCTTGCCGGACATCGCGCAGCAGATATGCTCCTTGTCGATGTTCTCTTTGGTGATTTGGATGTAGTCCACAGGTGGCCTCCTTGCAGAAAAGGCGCAGCATGCCCCAGCCTCTGGGGCACACTGCGTCTTGAGCGTCTGGTGAAATAGTGTTTATACGAATTACTATATGCCAAACAGCTCGTATTGTCAATAAAGCGTTAAAAACTGCGTTACAAAGTATGATGACAGTGGACATTGCTGCAAGCACAAAGAACATCCTGTGCAAGGCGGCACATGCCTGACAGAGAAGCGGCGGAATCTGCAGACCGCACGAACCGTAAATATTTCGTGAAATTTCGCAACAAGCGATTTACTTGGCGTGAGTTTGTGATACTATAAAGAAAATACGGGGCTGCAGGGGATAAAAAATGAACTCGCGGGCAGGTTGGCATAGCGTACCCCGCAGGCAAACGGTGGAATGGAGTTGTGTTGTGATGAAAATTCGTAAGGCAGAAGAAAAGGACATCCCAAGAATTATGGAGCTGCTCGGTCAGGTACTGCAGATTCATGCAGAGATACGCCCGGATGTGTTTATCCCCGGCACCACAAAATATACCGACAGCGAACTGAAGGAACTGCTGGAGCAGGAAGATAAGCCCATCTATGTTGCAGCTGGTGAGGATGATGTGTGTATGGGGTATGCTTTCTGCCAGCTGAAGGAGCAGCCGTTTTCTACCAATATGGTACCGTTTAAGGCACTGTTTATTGATGATCTGTGCGTTGACAAGCAGACGCGCGGACAACATATCGGGGAAAGCCTGTTTGAATATGTGAAGCAGCAGGCAAAGAAGCTTGGCTGCTATGAAGTCACCTTGAATGTCTGGGCAGGGAACACATCAGCCGAAAGCTTCTATGAGAAGATGGGTATGAAAACAAAGGAACGGCAGATGGAGTATATTCTGTAAAGATAGAATGATGGAAAGGGTTTGCGTCAGCAAGCCAGCAGACGAAGTGTGAAGCGGGCACAGTGGCCCATAAAGAACAGGAGGGGCAAACGCCCTGAAGGAAAACAGAAAGCTGCTAAAAGAAGTGCTCAAGGACATCCGCCATGATATGAGCGATGAGGAAGTGTTAAATCTGCTGGCAGGCAGCAAAATTTCAGTTAGCCCCGAAAGCGAAAAGGAAAAGTATACGCTGGAGCAGCGTGCTGCGGATGTAATAGCAAAATTCGCCGGTAGTTGGGCATTTATCTTTTCCTTTACCGGCGTTTTAGTTCTTTGGATGATTGTCTATACTCTGCTGGCGGCCAAGGCGTTTGACCCATATCCGTTTATTCTGCTGAATTTGGTGTTGTCTTGTGTGGCGGTAATTCAGGCGCCGCTTATTATGATGAGTCAGAACCGGCAGGAGGAAAAGGATCGACGCAGAGCGGAAAATGATTATAAGGTCAATTTGAAAACCGAAATTATGATTGAGGATCTGTACGATAAAGTGAATGCTATTCTTGCTAAGCAGTCGGCACTGGAAAAGCGGCTGCAGACTGAGGATAAAAACGGCAGGGTATAGAAGCATAGGAAAATAAAAACATCCCGTCTACGAGTCAAGCGCACTTGTTTACATAAGTGCACTTGCGGCAGACGGGATGTTGCTGTTTTATTTACAGTACAATAAAGGTGTAGGTGGCAGCAGGCAGGGTCAGCTCACCGGCAGCGGCGGCAACCGCAGACTGCTGTTGGCTTCGCTGCACAATCGTGATTTCGTTGTGTGGACAGGGCATTTCGTGTCCCTCCTTTCGGTAAT
>OGCO01004520.1_pt1 | contig 14776 bp, 8 predicted proteins | sample 1570171 | NCBI WGS metagenome assembly OGCO01 (sample SAMEA4370583, study PRJEB24528) | human gut metagenome | reverse complement strand
TAGATGGCTTCCTCCTGACCGTAATCGGTTTTCAGGACGTTAGGCCACTGGGGCCAGGGATTGGAGGGCAGCCGTTCAATGGGAGGCTTGCCCATCATCTCAAACTGGATTACGTGCTTGCAGCCCTGACGGATGGCGGTACCGACGCAGTCGTTGCCCGTATCGCCGCCGCCCACCACCAGGACGTTTTTGCCCTTGGCATTGACATAGTTCCCGTCGCTGTGAGAGGAATCCAGCAGGCTCTTGGTGTTGGCCTTCAGGAAGTCCACGGCAAAGTAGATGCCCTGGCACTCGTCCCGGCCCGGGCCGGTCAGATCGCGCGGATTGGACGCGCCGCAGCAGAGCACCACGGCGTCGAACTCGTCCAGCAGGGACTGCGCGGAGGTGGAATTGCCCACATCGGCGCCGGTCACAAAGGTGACCCCCTCCTCCGTCATCAGGTCCACACGGCGCTGGACGATCTTCTTCTCCAGCTTCATGTTGGGGATACCGTACATCAGCAGGCCGCCGATGCGGTCGGAGCGCTCAAAGACGGTGACACTGTGGCCCCGGTGGTTGAGCTGGTCAGCCACCGCCAGACCGGAGGGGCCGCTGCCCACCACGGCCACCCGCTTGCCGGTACGCACCTTGGGGATGCGGGGCTGCATGAGGCCGTGAGCGTAGCCATACTCGATGAGAAAGTACTCATTCTCCTTGACGGTGACCGGGTCACCGTTCAGGCCACAGGTGCAGCCCGCCTCACAGAGCGCCGGGCAGACCCGGCTGGTAAACTCCGGGAAGTTGCTGGTCTTGAGCAGGCGGCTCAGAGCGTGGGAATAATTGCCCGCATAGATCATGTCGTTCCACTCCGGGATCAGGTTGTGGAGCGGACAGCCGGAGAAGCCGGCCCCGCACAGGTTCATGCCCGCCTGGCAGAAGGGCACGCCGCAGTCCATGCACCGGGCACCCTGCTTGCGCCGCTCCTCTTCGGGCAGCGGCGGATGAAATTCATTAAAGTTCTGAATGCGTTCCAGCGGTGCAATGGCGGGATTGCCCCGGCGCTCATACTCCAGAAATCCGGTTTTCTTACCCATGACAATTCCCTCCTCTTACTGCTGCTGGGTGCAGGCGTAGAATGCGTCGATCTCGGCCTGTTCCCGGGTCATGCCCTTTTCCTCAAACTGCGCGATGGTCTGCATCATGCGGCTATAATCGTGGGGCAGGATCTTCTTGAAGCTGGGCAGATAGTCCTCAAAGTTGTCCAAAATACGCTTGCCCAGCGGGGAGCCGGTGGCGGCGACGTGCTCGGCGATCAGGCCGCGCAGCTCCTCGATGTCGAATTTCTGGGTGACGGGGCTCATGGACACCAGCGACTTGTTGACCCGCAGGTAGAGATCCCGATCCTCGTCCAGCACATAGGTGATACCGCCGCTCATACCGGCGGCGAAGTTCTTGCCAGTGCGGCCCAGCACGACCACACGACCACCGGTCATGTACTCACAGCCGTGATCGCCGGTGCCCTCCACAACGGCGGTGGCGCCGGAGTTACGCACGCAGAAGCGCTCGCCGGCCACACCGTTGATAAATGCCTTGCCGGAGGTTGCGCCGTACAGCGCCACGTTGCCGATGATGATATTGTCCTCATGGACAAACTTGCTGGCCTTGGGCGGATAGACGATGATCTTGCCGCCGGACAGACCCTTGCCCAGATAGTCGTTGGAGTCGCCCTCCAGTTCCAGCGTCAGCCCCTTGGGGATAAAAGCGCCGAAGGACTGGCCGCCACCGCCGTAGCACTTGATCGTGTAGGTGTCATCACTCAGGCTGCTGCCGTAGAGCCGGGTGATCTCACTGCCGAAGATGGTGCCGAGGGTGCGGTCGGTGGAGGACACCTTCAGCTCGATGTGCATGGGTTTACCCTTCTTGAGGGCCTTGCCCATCTTCTCCAGCAGGATGGACTCGTCCACCGTGTCCTCCAGCTTGAAGTCATAGACCTTTTCGGGAATGAAGTGGGTATCCTTACCGCTCTTCTGCCAGGTGTTGTCCAGCACACGGCTCAGATCCACCATGGCGGCCCGCTTGGTCACCATGTGCTCGCGCACCTTCAGCAGGTCACTGCGGCCGGTCAGCTCAGCCAGCGTGCGCACGCCCAGCTTGGCCATGATCTCGCGCATCTCCTGGGCGATGAAGCGCATGAAGTTTTCCACATACTCCGGCTTGCCCCGGAAGCGCTTGCGCAGCTCCGGGTTCTGGGTGGCAATACCCACCGGGCAGGTGTCCAGATTGCACACACGCATCATGACGCAGCCCATGGTCACCAGCGGAGCGGTGGCGAAGCCGAACTCCTCTGCGCCCAGCAGAGCGGCAATAACCACATCACGGCCGCTCATCAGCTTGCCGTCGGTCTCGATGACCACACGGGAACGCAAATCATTCTGGATCAGGGTCTGGTGGGTCTCAGCGAGACCCAGCTCCCAGGGCAGGCCCGCGTTATGGATGCTGGTCTTGGGGGCCGCACCGGTGCCGCCGTCATAACCGGCGATCAAAATGACCTGTGCGCCCGCTTTGGCCACACCGGCGGCGATGGTGCCTACACCGGCCTCAGAGCACAGTTTGACGGAGATACGGGCCTGGCGGTTGGCGTTCTTCAGGTCGTAGATCAGCTGGGCCAGATCCTCAATGGAGTAGATATCGTGGTGCGGCGGGGGCGAAATGAGGCTCACGCCGGGGGTGGAGTAGCGGGTCTTGGCGATCCAGGGGTAGACCTTCTGGGCGGGCAGATGGCCGCCCTCACCGGGCTTGGCGCCCTGAGCCATTTTGATCTGGATCTCATTGGCGGACACCAGATACTCGCTGGTGACGCCGAAGCGGCCGGAGGCCACCTGCTTGATCTGGGAGTTGCGCTCCGGGTCGCGCAGACGCTCCGGGTTCTCTCCGCCCTCACCGGTGTTGGACTTGCCGCCCAGATGGTTCATGGCGACGGCAAGACACTCATGGGCCTCCTGAGAGATGGAGCCATAGCTCATGGCGCCGGTCTTGAAGTGCTTGACAATGGAGTCCACGCTCTCCACCTCGTCGATGGGCACACCGCCGTCCTCCGCAAAGCGGAAATCCAGCAGCCCGCGCAGGGTGTGGGGCTTGTTCTCGTCGTCCACCAGCGCGGTGTACTGTTTGAAGAGCTGATAGTCGCCGGTCTGAGCCGCGCGCTGAAGCAAATGGATGGTGGCGGGGTTATAGAGGTGATCCTCTGCGTTGAGACCCTGACGGGACTTGTGGTCACCGTGGCTGTCCAGCGTGGTGTCCACGGCCAGCCCCAGCGGGTCAAAGGCCTTGTTGTGGTTCTGATTGACGATCTCCTCGATCTCTTTCAGGCCGATACCGCCCACCCGGGTAACCGTGTTGGTGAAATACCGATCCACCACGTCCTGGCTCAGGCCGATGGCCTCGAAGATCTGGGCACCACGGTAGGACTGGAGGGTGGAAATACCCATCTTGGAGGCGATCTTCACAATGCCGTCCTTGATCGCGGTGCAGTAGTCGTTGATCGCCGCGCCGAAGTCCTTGTCCAGCAGGCCCACATTGATGAGCTCGCCAATGCACTCCAGCGCCAGATAGGGGTTGATGGCGGTGGCACCGTAGCCCAGCAGCGTGGCAAAGTGGTGCACGTCTCTGGGCTCGGCGGACTCGAGGATCAGGGACAGAGCCGTGCGCTTCTTGGTGCGGATCAGGTAGTCCTCGATGGCGGAGACAGCCAGCAGAGACGGAATGGCCACATGGTTTTCATCTACGCCGCGGTCAGACAGAATGATGATGTTGGCCCCATGGCGATACGCCTTGTCCACCGCCACAAAGAGCTGATCCAGCGCCCGCTTCAGCGGGGTGTTCTTGTAGTAGAGCATGGAGACGGTCTCCACCTGGAAGCCGGGCTTCTTCATGTTCTTGATCTTCAGCAGATCCACGCTGGTCAGGATGGGATTCTCGATCTGGAGCGCACGGCAGTTGGCCTCACCCTCCCGCAGCAGGTTGCCGCCGGAGCCCACATAGACCGTGGTATCGGTGACCACTTTCTCACGGATGGCGTCAATGGGCGGGTTGGTAACCTGGGCAAAGAGCTGCTTGAAGTAGTTGAACAGCGGCTGGTGATTCTCGCTCAGCACGGCCAGCGGGATGTCGATGCCCATGGCGCTGGTGGGCTCTGCTCCGGCCTGAGCCATGGGGAGAATGGCCGTCTTGACATCCTCATAGGTGTAGCCGAAGGCTTTATACAGCCGGTCGCGCTGTTCCTGCGTGTGACTGGCCACGCCCTTGTTGGGGATGGTCAGCTCATTCAGAGAGACGAGATTCTGATCCAGCCACTCGCCATAGGGCTGGTGGCGGGCGTAGGTCTCCTTCAGCTCATCATCGCCGATAAGCCGGCCGGCCACCGTGTCCACCAGCAGCATTTTGCCGGGCTGAAGGCGGGATTTCTTGACGATCTTCTCCGGCGCAATCTCCAAAACGCCCACCTCGGAGGAGAGGATAAGCTGGTCGTCGTCGGTAATATAGTAACGGGAGGGGCGCAGACCGTTGCGGTCCAGCACGGCACCCACGCAGTCACCGTCGGAAAACAGAATGGAGGCAGGGCCGTCCCACGGCTCCATCATGGTGGCATAGTAATGATAGAGATCCCGCTTGGCGCGGCTCATATTCTCATCGTTGCTCCAGGGCTCCGGAATACATACCATCACAGCCAGCGGCAGAGGCATTCCATTCATCACCATGAATTCCAGCGTATTGTCCAGCATGGCGGAGTCGCTGCCCTCGGCGTTGACCACCGGGAACACCTTATCCAGATCGTCGGCGCTCATGTAGTCGGAGGACATGGTCTCCTCCCGGGACAGCATCCGGTCGGCATTGCCCCGAATGGTGTTGATCTCGCCGTTGTGGAGGATAAAGCGGTTGGGATGCGCCCGCTCCCAGCTGGGGTTGGTGTTGGTGGAGAAGCGGGAGTGCACCATGGCAATGGCAGACTCATAATCCGCGTCCTGGAGGTCTGGATAAAACTTGCGCAGCTGGCCCACAAGGAACATTCCCTTATAGACCACGGTGCGACTGGAGCAGGACACCACATAGGTGTTGTCGTTGGACTGCTCGAACTCCCGGCGGGCCACATAGAGCCGCCGGTCAAAGTCCAGTCCCCGGGACAGGTTGCGGGGGCGCTCCACAAAGCCCTGCTCGATATAGGGCATGCAGCTCAGCGCTTTCTCACCCAGCGTGTCGGGCTGGATGGGTACCTTGCGCCAGCCGAGGAACTTCATGCCCTCCTTCTCCACAATGATTTCAAACATCTTCTTGGCCTGATTGCGCTTGAGAGTATCCTGCGGGAAGAAGAACATACCGATGCCGTAGTCCCGCTCGCCGCCCAGATGGATGCCCTGCTCCTCGGTGACCCGGGAGAAGAACCGGTGGGAGATCTGGAGCAGGATACCGACGCCGTCACCGGTCTTTCCGGCAGCGTCTTTACCTGCGCGATGCTCCAACTTTTCCACAATTTTCAGGGCATTGTCTACCGTGGCATGGGATTTGCGCCCCTTGATGTCCACTACGCAGCCGATACCGCAGGCATCATGCTCAAACCGCGGATCATACAGCCCCTGCTGGGGGCCGCCTTCCGTTCTGAATTCTTCCATAATGTTTCCCCTTTCCGCAGAAAAAACGCCCCAATGGTGTGCGACAGCGCAGGGCGCGGTTTCCCCGTTCCCTGACTGCCTCCCCATTGAGGCGTTTCATTCTGATTTTCTAACTGGTAGAGAGTGAATTTCTTTTATTTGCTCAGCAGCTTCTCGATGAGGGCCACCGCTTCCTTGGTGGCCTCGGCATCGCCGAAGGCGGTGAGCCGGATATAGCCCTCGCCGCTGGGGCCGAAGCCCGCGCCGGGGGTCGTGATCACATTGGCCTGCTCCAGCAGCAGCGTGAAGAAGTCCCAGGAGCCCATGCCGTCCGGAGTCTTGCACCAGACATAAGGGCTGTTGACCGCGCCGTAAACGGCGAGGCCGCACTTTTTGAGCCCCTCCATGATGACCTTGGCATTGGCACGGTAGTAGCCGATGTTGGCCTCAATTTCCTTCTTGCCCTGCTCGGTGTAGATGGCCGCCGCGCCCTTCTGGATAATATAGGACGCGCCGTTGAACTTGGTGGTCTGGCGGCGGTTCCACATGGTGTTCAGCTTGGCCCCGTCCCGCTCCAGCTCCATGGGCACCACGGTGTAGGCGCAGCGGGTGCCGGTGAAGCCGGCGGTCTTGGAGAAGGAGCGGAACTCGATGGCGCAGGTCTTGGCACCTTCAATCTCGAAGATGGAGTGGGGCACGCCGGGCTCCGTGATGAAGCGCTCATAAGCCGCATCAAAGAGGATGATGGACTCGTGGGCGTTGGCATAGTCCACCCAGGCCTTGAGCTGCTGGGCATTCAGCACCGTACCGGTGGGGTTGTTGGGTGAGCAGAGGTAAATGACGTCCACCGTGCCCTCGGGCAACGCCGGGGAGAAGCCGTTCTCCGCCGTGGTGGGCATATAGTGGATCTTCGTCCAGCCCTGCTTGCCCTCGTCATAGTCCCCGGCGCGGCCGGCCATGGCGTTGGTGTCCACATAGACCGGATAGACTGGGTCGCAGACGGCCACGATATTGTCTACGCTCAGAATGTCACCGATGTTGCCGCAGTCGCTCTTGGCGCCGTCGGAGACGAAGATCTCGTCCTCGGCGATCTCCACGCCCCGGGCACGGAAGTCGTTCTCTGCAATGGCATGGCGCAGGAACTCGTAGCCCTGCTCCGGGCCGTAGCCCTTGAAGGTCTCCTTGCGGGACATCTCGTCCACCGCTTCATGCATGGCGGAGATGACCGCCGGGACAAGAGGCAGGGTGACGTCGCCGATACCCATTTTGATGAGCTTTGCCTCCGGGTGCTCCGCAGTGTAGGCGGCGGTGCGCCGGGCGATCTCGGAGAACAGGTAGCTGCCGGGCAGCTTCTGATAATTGGAGTTGATTTTAGCCAATGGTATCTTCCTCCCATATTCTATATGTATAGCGGTCAGAGCCGGTCCTCCAGCACCTGAATGGCAGTCTGTACCATCCGGGCACCGCTGTCCATGCTCTTTTTCTGGATGTACCGGTGGGCCTCTTCTTCCGATAGCCCGTCCCGCTCCATCAGGTGGCGCTTTGCCTTGGACACCGCCTCGTTTTCTTCTTCATTCCGCTTGGGCCGCAGGGCCTTTTCCAACCGATGCCCCACCTGGAGCACCATATTGACGCTGGCACACAGGTCACCCTTGGAGACCGGCGCAGCCAGCTTGAAGATGTCGTCGCTCAGCATATCCAGCATGTCCTGCCGGGCGATCACCACCATGGTGCTGGCCGGCGGCAGATCATAGAACAGATCCTCCGCCGAACCATCCCGCAGCTTGTAGCCGCATACGATGGTGCCGATATGCTGTTTTGCGACCAGTCGCTTGACCTCGCCGCCGCTTCGGGCTTTGCAGCAGACGGCTACACTGCCGCCCTCCAGAATATCACAGATGCGTTCACAGCTCTTCTCGCTCTCAAACGCAACGATGATCTTTTCCAATCGGCATCACTTCCTCCCTCTTGCAATGAAAAACCAGGGAATCAGTATGCGATAATGTACTTCTCCCGCTCCCAACCAGAGACATGGGCACGGTATTCCTCCCACTCGGCCTTTTTGCTGTTCAGATAAGCCTGACCGACATGGGGGCCGAGGGTATCCATGACCAGCTGATCCTGCTGCATGAGCTCCAGCGCCTCGTTGAGGTCGCCGGGCAGATCCTCGATCCCCTTGGCGCGGCGTCCGGCCTCGTCCATCTCATAGAGGTTTTCCGTCACCTCGCTGGGCGGGGTCATAAAGCGCTCAATGCCGTCCAGTCCGGCGGCCAGGCAGACCGCCAATGCCAGATAGGGGTTGCAGCAGGGATCCGGGGAGCGCAGCTCGATGCGGGTACCCACGCCCCGGGAAGCGGGAATGCGGATCAGCGAGGAGCGGTTGGAGGACGACCAAGCCACATAGGTCGGAGCCTCATAGCCGCGCACCAGACGCTTGTAGGAGTTCACCAGCGGATTGGTCACCGCCGTAAAGCCCCGGACATGAGCCAGCAGACCGGCCATAAAGGCATAGGCTTCCGAGGACAGCTCCCGCTCTCCGTTGGGATTGTAGAACACGTTCTTTCCATCCCGGAACAGCGACATATTGATGTGCATCCCGGAACCACTGACGCCGAAGATGGGCTTAGGCATAAACGTGGCGTGCAGGCCGTTGCGCTGAGCCAGCACCTTGACCCCCAGCTTGAACGTCATGATGTTGTCCGCCGTGCGCAGGGCGTCGTCATATTTGAAATCGATCTCATGCTGACCGGCGGCCGCCTCGTGGTGAGATGCCTCCACCTCAAAGCCAAGCTCCTCCAGTGCCAGGCAGATCTCCCGGCGGGTGGCCTCGCCATGATCCAGCGGGCCCAGATCGAAATAGCCGGCCTCGTCATTGGTCTTGGTTGTGGGCTTGCCCTCCTCGTCGGTCTGGAACAGGAAGAACTCGCACTCGGGACCTACATTAAATGTATAGCCCATTTTTGTGGCACGATCAACCACCCGCTTCAGCACCGCCCGGGGGTCACCCACAAAGGGAGTGCCGTCAGCATTGTACACATCGCAGATGAAACGGGCCACCTTGCCCCGCTGGGGGCGCCACGGATAGATGCAGAAGGTGTTCAGATCGGGCACCAGATACTGATCGGACTCATTGACGCTGGTAAAGCCCTCGATAGAAGAGCCGTCAATGGAGATCTCGCCGTCCAGTGCGCGGTCCAGCTGGGAAACGGTAATGGCGACATTCTTCATCTGACCCAGCACATCGACGAACTGCATCCGGATGAATTTGACGTCTTCTTCCTCAACAATGCGGACAATATCTTCCTTGGTAAGGGACACGGCTGTCCACTTCCTTTCTAGTCAGCTGTCACGATTCTGCAAGTGCAGCGTGATAGGAATTCATATTATAGTTCAAGTATACACGTCCGCTTCCATCTGTCAAGGCGTAACTGTAATTTTTTGACGCAGAAAATTCATCATCAGTCAGTTTTCCATAAATTCAATGGTTACACATCCCCCCTTTTGCGGTATTCTGAATAAAGATAAAATAAGACTTGCAAAACGTATGAATTGGGTGTATGCTGTGTACAGTTAGAAAAGAGCCGCGCCAACCGGCAGGATATAAAACAGATCATCAGGGAGACAATGGGGTTTCTTAAATAGGGCACCTCCGTCTCCCTTATTGGCGTTTCCACCGGTAATTCACTAGGAAAGGGCTGTTATATCAATGAACATTTCCGAAATCTTTGGCTCCAACGTGTTCAATGAGACCGTTATGAAGGAGCGCCTTCCCAAGAAGGTTTTCGCCGAGGTCATGGACGTCATGGCTCACGGCGGACAGATCAGCATGGCATCCGCCGATGTGGTGGCCAACGCCATGAAGGACTGGGCTGTGGAAAAGGGTGCCACCCACTACACCCACTGGTTCCAGCCGCTGACCGGCACCACCGCTGAGAAGCATGATTCCTTTATTACCAATCCCGTCGCCGGCAAGACCCTGCTGCAGCTCACCGGCAAGCAGCTCATCATGGGCGAGCCTGACGCCTCCTCCTTCCCCTCCGGCGGTCTGCGCGCCACCTCCTACGCCCGCGGCTACACCGCATGGGACATGACCTCCCCCGCTTTTGTGAAGGAGATGTCCTGCGGCAATATTCTCTGCATCCCCACCATCTTCGTCTCCTACACCGGCGAGGCGCTGGACACCAAGACCCCGCTGCTGCGCTCTATGGAGGCCATCAGCGAGCAGGCCATCCGCGTGCTGCGGCTGTTCGGCAACACCGAGGCCCAGAAGGTCGCCCCCTCCGTCGGCCCTGAGCAGGAGTATTTCCTGGTAGATCGCCAGAAGTACCTGACCCGCCGCGACCTTATCTACTGCGGCCGCACCCTGTTCGGCGCCCCCGCCCCCAAGGGTCAGGAACTGGACGACCAGTACTTCGGCGTCATCCGTGAGCGCGTCGGCGCATTTATGAAGGATCTGAACATCGAACTCTGGAAGCTGGGCATCACCGCCACTACTCAGCACAACGAGGTGGCTCCCGCCCAGCACGAAATGGCTCCCATCTTCTCCATGGCCAACGTGGCCGTCGACCAGAACCAACTGGCTATGGAGACCATGAAGCGGGTCGCCACCCGTCACGGTCTGGTCTGCCTGCTGCACGAGAAGCCCTATGCAGGGGTCAACGGCTCCGGCAAGCACAACAACTGGTCCATCAGCACCGATCTGGGTGAGAACCTGATGGATCCCGGCGACGATCCCCAGCACAACCTGCAGTTCCAGCTCGTGCTGGCCTGCATTCTGAAGGCTGTGGACACCCACGCCGATCTGCTGCGCCAGAGCGCCAGCGATGTGGGCAACGACCACCGTCTGGGCGCTCAGGAAGCGCCCCCCGCCATCATCTCCATCTTCCTGGGCGACCAGCTGGATGAAGTGGTGCAGAACATCGTCAGCGGCACCGCCGGTGCCGGCACCGGCGCCAGCAGCCTGGACTCCGGCGTCTCCACCGTACCTGTGCTGACCAAGGATGCCACCGACCGCAACCGCACCTCCCCCTTCGCCTTCACCGGCAACAAGTTCGAGTTCCGCATGGTGGGCTCCAACGACTCCATCGCCGCCGCCAACACCACGCTGAACGCCATTGTGGCCGAGGCCTTCTGCGAGGCCGCCGACGAGCTGGAGAAGGCCGACGACTTTGAGGCCGCCTGCACGGCTCTCGTCAAGAAGTACATGACCGAGCATCAGCGCATCGTCTTCAACGGCGACGGCTATTCTGACGCCTGGGTCGCTGAGGCCGCCCGCCGCGGTCTGCCCAACATCCCCTCCATGGTGGCCGCCGTCCCCGCGCTGACCACCGACAAGGCCGTCAAGCTGTTTGAGAAGTTCCACATCTTCACCAAGGTGGAGCTGGAGAGCCGCGCCGAGGTGCTGTATGAGGGCTATGCCAAGATCATCAACATTGAGGCTCAGACCATGCTGCACATGGTGCCCAAGCATTACATCCCCGCTGTCATCCGCTTCACCACCGAGCTGGGCGCTTCCATCTCCTCTGTGAAGGCCGCCTGCCCCGATGCGGACGTCAGCGTGCAGACCAACCTGCTGAACAAGATCTCCGCCCTGCTGGCCAAGGCCAGCGCCGCCAAGGACGCGCTGGAGGCTGTCACCGCCGAGACCAACGCCATTGAGGACGGCTGCACCATGGCCAACGCCTTCCACGACAAGGTCGTGCCCGCCATGGCCGCTCTGCGCGAGCCCATCGACGAGCTGGAGCTGCTGGTGGATAAGGACTATTGGCCCGTACCCACCTACGGCGACCTGATGTTCGAGGTGTAATTCAGTTCAAATTTTAAAAGAGCGTGTTGAAAAACCCGGTTGCGCATTATGCGGCAACCGGGTTTTTCGGCAAATCGGAGGCGAGTTGTGGACGCATCGTTTGAAAAAATCCGCCGCAGAATGTTCCTTCTGCGGCGGACTCAGTGATTGTATTTTTTCGCTTTTACGCCTTGTCAGGCTGCATATCCCGGTAGATCTGCTCCAGATCCTCTCGGCTGAATTTGTAGACCTCGTCGCAGAACTGGCAGGTCAGCTCCGCGCTCCCCTGCTCGTCGATCAGGCTGCGCATCTCCGCGCTGCCCATGCTGACGAGCGCCTTGACCACTCGATCCCGGGTGCAGTAGCAGCGGTATTCCACCGGGCAGGTCTCCAGCACTTCGATCTCGAACTCGCCCAGCACCTCCCGAACCAGATCCAGCGCGGACTCGCCCTCGCTCAGGCGGCCGGTCACATAGCCCACCTTCCTGATGCCCCGCTCGACCTTTTCGATCACGTCCTCACCGGCGCCGGGCAGGAGCTGAATGAGGTAGCCGCCTGCGGTGATGACCTCGCCGCTGTCTTTCCGCACCAGTACGCCCAACGCGCAGGCGTTGGGGATCTGCTCGCTCTCGGCAAAATAGGCGGTGACATCCTCGGCAATCTCGCCGCTGACCAGCGCGATGCTGCCCACATAGGGGTCCTTCAGGCCCAGATCCTTGATGACCGTCAAAGAGCCGGAGCCGACTGCGCCGCCCACATCCAACTTTCCTTCCTGCTTACGGGGCACATCTGCGGCGGGGTTGTTAACATAACCCCGGACATTACCCTCGGAATCGGACACGCAGGTGATACCGCCCAGCGGGCCGTCGCCCCGGATCTGGAGGGTCAGGCTGTTATCCGCCCCCTTGAGCTGGTTGCCCATCATGGAGCAGGCCAGCAGTGAGCGGCCCAGTGCCGCAGTGGCGGTGGGGCTGGTGTGGTGGATCTCCTGTGCCCGGGCGACGATATCCGTGCCTGTGATGGCCGAGGCCATCACAAAGCCATCGGTGGTCATGATTCGGACGATTTCTCCCATCTTGTGACATTACTCCTTTGCAAAGGCGGCGGGTTCTCCCGCCGCCGTCTGAACGTTCCTTTGCTCTGCTTACGAGTCCTGCTCCCGCATATGGCGCAAAACATCCTTGTAGCCCTCCTCACCATAGTTGAGGGCTTTATTCACCCGGCTGATGGTGGCACTGCTGGCCCCGGTGCGCTCCAGAATATCGCTGTAGACCAGCCCCTGATCCAGCAGCACGGCCACATCATAGCGCTGTTCCATGGCACGCAGTTCCGCAATGGTGCAGAGATCCTTAAAAAAGCGGCGGCATTCATCCTCGCTCTCCAGCGAGAGAATGGCCCGGTAAAGCTCCTGACTGTTCACCTTGTCTGATGCCTTTGACATAGGGTGCGCCTCCTAATCCTGTTCTCTGTTAGTATGTTAACATTTTAGTCTATGAAAGTAAAGGATTTTCGATTTTCTTCTTGAAAGGGCAGGCCGGATGCTATATAATGTAGTACGCTGACATAGAATGCGCGGGATAGGGCAAAACTTGCAAAACCCCGAGCTAGGAGGAACTACTATGGTAAAAGCGATCGTCGGCGCCAACTGGGGCGACGAAGGCAAGGGCAAGATCACCGATATGCTGGCGGAGCACTCCGATGTGGTCATCCGCTTCCAGGGCGGTGCCAACGCAGGCCACACCATCATCAACGATTATGGCCGCTTTGCGCTGCACATTCTGCCGTCCGGTATTTTCTACCCTCATATCACCAATATCATCGGAAACGGCGTTGCACTGGACGTCAAGAAGCTGGTAGACGAGCTGAAGAGCATCACCGATCAGGGTGTGCCCGCTCCCAACCTGATCATCTCCGAGCGCGCTCAGATCCTGATGCCCTATCATGTGCTTCAGGACGGCTATGAGGAGGAGCGGCTGGGCGGCAAGGCCTTTGGCTCCACCAAGTCCGGCATCGCCCCCTTCTATTCCGATAAATACGCAAAGATCGGCATTCAGGTGGCCGACCTCTTCGATGAGGAGCGGCTGAAGTCCCGTCTGGATGCCGCCGTCGAGATGAAGAACATCATCTTCGAGCACCTCTATCACAAGCCCCCGGTGGACGCCGAGGCGCTTTACCGGCAGCTGCTGGAATACCGCGAGCTGATCCGTCCCTATGTGGGCGACGCGGTGGGCTTTGTCCACAAGGCGCTCAAGGAGGGCAAGACGGTCCTGCTGGAGGGCCAGCTGGGCAGCATGAAGGATCCCGATCTGGGCATCTGCCCCATGACCACCTCCAGCCACACGCTGGCCGGCTTCGGCACCGTAGGCGCCTGCGTGCCCCCCACCTCCATTGAGGATGTCATCTGCGTCACCAAGGCTTACTCCTCCTGCGTGGGTTCCAAAACGGAGCCTTTCGTGAGCGAGGTTCTGGGCGACGCCGGTGATGAGCTGCGCCGCCGGGGCGGTGACAAGGGCGAGTTCGGCGCCACCACCGGCCGTCCCCGCCGTGTGGGCTGGTTCGATGCCGTGGCCACCAAGTACGGCTGCATGGTGCAGGGCGCCACTCAGGTTGCCCTGACCTGCCTGGACGTGCTGAGCTATCTGGACGAGATCCCAGTCTGCACCGGCTATGAGATCGACGGCGAAGTGACCGACGTCTTCCCCGTGCCCGCCAAGCTGGGCCGCGCAAAGCCCGTGTTCACCAAGCTGCCCGGCTGGAAGTGCGACATCCGCGGCATCACCAACTACGCGGATCTGCCCGAGAACGCCAGGGCCTATGTGGAGTTCCTGGAGCAGCACATCGGCTGCCCCATCAAGATCGTCTCCACCGGCCCCAAGCGCCACGAGATGTGCGAGCACTGATCCCATATCTGATACGCCAAAGCGGCGCTGGAATGAGTTTGAAATTCCAGCGCCGCTTTTCCCTTTTCTTTGTAACAAATCCATTCTTTTTCGTACTAATTTACAGATACAGTGAAAGGAGACGCAGAACATGGACATGGAGATGATCTATCAGGAGCACAGCCGGACCGTGTTCTGCTATCTTCTGGCGCTGACCCGGATCTGACGGAGGTCATGCACTATGATAACGACTCCTACTCAAACTTCTCCAGTTCTACTTGGCATGTGGAACGCTATCACGAGAGCTATCAGCAGCTGGTCTGCTACCTGATCAGCGGAAACTACCGCTATGAGTGCCGCTATCAGGACGGCTCCTCCTGGTATGGCGGCTGGAGCCGTTCTCTTCAATACAGCTCCGATGCGGAGCTCATCTCTCCTTCTGACGCATTCAGTCAGCTGGAGCAGGGCTCATTCACTGTGCTCAGCCC